>Ga0222665_1000369_pt1 | contig 28443 bp, 13 predicted proteins | sample AntAcemetagen653_FD_179853 | JGI IMG/M metagenome (GOLD analysis project Ga0222665, IMG submission 179853) | Saline water microbial communities from Ace Lake, Antarctica - #653 | ecosystem: Environmental > Aquatic > Non-marine Saline and Alkaline > Saline | place: Antarctica: Ace Lake...
CAAAGCTGCCTCAATAGCGGCTTTCCAGGCAATCATCAGCGGGTTCGCAATTTCGTTAATTATTGCAATACCCGGAATTATTTACTCATCGGAAATGTTGCTTTTGATGGGTGCATCCGAGGAGTTAGTTGAATTGTATTCTGGCTACACAAGCATAATGCTTGGCGGAAACGTAGTTATTATGCTATTATTTATTATCAATGCTGTTTTCAGAAGTTCAGGAGATGCCGCAATCTCAATGCGCGTGTTGTGGTTTGCAAATATTCTAAATATTATTCTTGATCCTTGTTTAATTTTCGGATTAGGGCCATTTCCCGAGCTTGGTATTGTCGGGGCAGCTATAGCCACAACAATTGGCCGCGGCCTTGCAGTAATTTACCAATTTTATCTTCTTTTTAACGGAAAACATAGAATAAGACTTACATTAAGCACCTTGATCATAAACTTTAAAGTGCTTTTAAAATTGCTGAAATTATCACTTGGAGGCATGTTTCAAATCCTGATTGCAACATCAAGTTGGATTTTTCTTGTCAGAATAATCTCTGTATTCGGAAGCGAAGTGATTGCCGGATATACAATTGGCATCAGGGTTATTGTATTTGCTTTGCTTCCATCAATCGGGATCGCTAATGCTTCGGCCACCCTCGTTGGTCAAAACCTCGGAGCAAATGAACCAAGCCGTGCCGAGAAATCGGTGTGGGCAACCGGAAAAATCAATATGATATTATTAGGCCTAATAAGTATTGTTTTTATTGTTTATCCTGAAATGTTTATAAGATTATTTATTGATAATCAAAAAGTGATTGAAAGCGGTGCAAGTTGCTTGAGAATTGTAAGTTACGGCTTTGTTGTTTATGGCCTTGGAATGGTAATAGTAAATTCATTTAATGGAGCTGGCGATACGATCACGCCCACAATTATTAATCTGTTTTGTTTTTGGTTGATTGAAATACCTCTTGCATATTTCCTTTCAATAACCTTTGGAATGAATGAAGACGGCGTATTTTATTCAATAATTATTTCCGAAACTTTGCTCACCTTATCTGCAATGATAATTTTCAAAAAGGGAAAATGGAAGTTGAAGAAGGTTTGATGAAACATCCGTAACGGTTAAATTTCGACCCACAGGAAAATGATTTTATAATGAAACTTGAAATCATTACGGACAGGTTTAGAAATTTGAAATTAGGAAGAAACCCTAATTTCAAATTTCTAATTTCCATATCTGGATTTAGTAACATGTAAGTTTCCTTTTAGAGTACTTGATTTTTAGAAATCGTCAATTACAAAACTTAAAAATACAAGCTTAACGAAAAATTAAATGTTCTGCCAAACGACCAAAATCCTCTAAAACCTTCAAGATTATGCCTCTCACCATCCTCTCCGCGAATAATATGCACATCGTTCAATAAATTAAAGCAACTAATGTTTGCATTTGCTTTAGTATTTAAAATTGAGAATGAATGATTAAGAAAAATATTTATTAATGAATAGGACGGAATTCGATAGGACTGAGTAATATTGTTTTCAAAGTTTCTGCTTGCCGGATTAAAATCGGCATACAGTTTATCGTAATACATCAAATCGAACTTAATAAATAGGTTCTTAGAGAAATTATATTTTCCAAACAAACCGATTTGAGTTTGCGGAGAATCACCAACATAAAGCCCATCGGCATAAACTTCAACAGTATCAACAACTACGTTATTGTTATTATAAAGTTGGGCTATTACATTATTTTTCCATTTCCAATCGCCAAGCGAAATTATAGCACCTGCTTCAAGCGAATTGAAAATTTTACTACTAATTTCCAATTCAATACCTTTATGAAGTGCATTTAAGCCTGTTATCATCGCCCGTGTTTGTTGATTGTTCTCAAGTTGAATATATTCATTTGATAAAAATGCAACATCTTTCAGATAGGTATAATAAGTATTTAATTTTATTTTGGTAGTACTTGTTAGATAGTTATACCCAAGTTCAAGAGCCATTAACTTTTCATTATTAATATCTTTTGATGGGACATTGGTGTAGCTCCCGAAAACAAACTTAAAATATGGTGCTTTTGAAAAATAGCCTGAATTGAAATAAACATTTTGTTTTTCATTTAAGTTGTAATTGAGGCCAAATTTTAAATCTCCCCCGGCCTTGGAAATAGTTTCACTTTTTGTATTATTAACATAATTATATTTATCAAATCGTTGATACCATGTGTTTGATAAGTTTGCTGAAAAAAATGCTGATATATTTTCGTTTGTGTATTCGATTTGCAAAAATCCACTTACAAAGTTTATTATTGCACCATTATTTATCTTAATAATATCGCCTGTTTTTTTGATTTGATTCCGGCCTGCAACACCATCAATAGCCCATGCATAATCTTCAATAAAGAATTTTCCGCCAAGCAGGTCGCGAATTTTTTCTCTTAGTTTTGATTTAAAATACCTTGTATGAATTCCGCTTATAATTTTAAGTTTTTCATTGGCTTTATATTCCCATTTCGATAAGATACCTGTCCAAACATGGCTTGCCAGAAAATTGGTTTGTACATTAATTGAATAGTCTGTTGTATCGGTTCCGTCAGCAAGAGTATAAACCTGTGTATTGTTTGCATTATTATTATAAATTGTATTCCAGTCGATTTGGTTGCTCGGGTTGCGATACGAAAAAATAGTAGGGGCGAAGTTGAACGATTCAGTCCACTTTCCACCTCCCTCACCAAAGGATAAATATGCAGATGTTGCAAGGAATGACTTTTTAGAAATATTCCAATAATGATTTAAGGCAAAGTTTGGTTTAAAATAGAAATTTTCAGATGCATTATTAGTTTTGCCATTATAACTACCCCAATCTTTATTAAATTTGTTTCCATATTTGTCAGTTTCATTTTTTGAAAGTTTAAAATTTCTCTGTCCGTGTTTCTCAGGGTTTCCCAAGGCTGTAAACAGAAGACGATGGTTTTTACCAAATCCTTTACTTATGGTTAAAAAATATGCATAGCTGTTTACATAAGTTGCATCAGCATAGCCGGGCCCTTGTGTATGTGATCCAAGAAAGGTAACGGCAAAATCATTTTCTAATTTTCCGCTCGACAGGCTTAAACTAATTTTTGAATTTCCATAATCTGTGAATGAATATCTAATTGAGCCTCCTTTATTATTTTCAGATGGTTTTGTGATAATATTTATAGTGCCACCGATTGAGTTTAATGCAATATTTGAAGCACCAAGCCCGCGTTGGACTTGAATTTGACGAGTTGCATCGGTCAAGCCTATCCAATTATTCCAATAAACTAATCCGTTTTCAACGCTATTGATGGGGACACCATTCAAAAGCATCGCAATATTTTCCTGCTTAAAACCTCTTATAGAAATTCTGGCATCGCCGCTTCCACCACCGGTTCGTGTTGCATAAACCCCAGGCGATTGATTCATTATTTCAGGAAAAGGGCGATCGCCCAATTCATTTTCAATCCCTTTCGATTGAATAGTTGAAACGGCAACCGGCGTTTTTCGCTCTTCTGCAAACCCAGAAAATATGCTGATTTCTTCTAATTCGATTGAAATCGGATTAAGGAATATTTCACCCAATTCAAGGTTTTCATTTTGTTTGATTTCAAAATCAATCGACTTTGATTCAAACCCGATGCTACTGATTGTTAAAGTGTTTTCGCCTTGTGTAACCGATAGAGAAAATTGACCGCTCTCATTACTAAGCGTTCCTGATTTTGTGTTTAAAATTTTAATTGAAACATTTTGCAAATTTTCAAGTGTTGCGGAATTAATAATTTTTCCGCTAACAAGATTTTGTGCTTCTGATCCGATCGAAAAGAGAACAATCAGAATAAATAATAATACATTCTTCATAAATTGATAATAATTAGATTAACAAAAAAAAATACCCTAATAAATTCATCAGGGCAGTTCGACTAATTATCAACAATTTAAAAACTCTAAACAAATATTTCTATTTGTTTGCAGCAAAAACCATTTTGAAAAAGTCTTCAAAATTTTTGGCTTTCACCAGTAAATTGTGATAACAAATTTCTTCTCTCATCCAGACTTTTACTGTCGGTTTCGGAATTTCACCGTATCAATCCCAATCACTTGATCAGGAGTCGCGGACTTTAACCGCCGGTCGGGAAACACTAATTAAAGAGTTAAATCTTTATACCAGCTTACCCTGCCCCGAAGAAATTATTACAATTTCGGGGCAAAAGTAAATAATTTCGGTTCTTATAAAAAAAATAAAACTAAAAAATTGTTTGAATCAGAAAGGTTGATAATTTATGGATTTGAAAATGTTGATTATTAATCAATATGAATAAAATGATTTTTTTATAATCAAGCTAAAAAATTTTCTTAATAAGCCGTAGGTTGTGAGTATATTTTTTAAGCTCGGTATTAAAAATCCCATTGTGGTCAATGGTATCTATTCGAACACTTCCAGAAGAATGAATTATTTTATTTTCAGATATCATAATACCTACGTGAATAATATTTTCTTCTTCATCATCAAAGAAAATCAAATCACCGGCCTTTGCTTCAGATAGAAAATTCACTAATTCGCCCTGAGTAGCCTGCTGAGATGCATCTCTTAATAATTTTATTCCACAAGTTTTGAATACAATTTGGGTAAATCCCGAACAATCAATCCCAAAAGGAGTTCGGCCTCCCCATAAATAGGGTGCATTAAGAAACATCAATGCATTTTCAATTAAATGCGAACTTGTGATATTTTGACTGTTTGAAAACATATCGCCCTCATAAGTAAACTCTTCATTATTTATTATGAATTTTCCTGAATTTAATCCCGGTAAACTGCTTCCAAAAACTATAGGTATCATTATGTTTTTTGTCTTATTAACAAGCAGATGTACCAATTCAAGTGCAGTACTTTGTTTTGATGAACTAATGATTTTAAATTCCGACTCAGATAAGTCGCTAAATTGTTTTAGGTCAATCCATCCAACGTAGTTATCGTAAACAGATCTTACCTCCACCCAGTTTTTAAATTTTTCCTGAGCGATTAATAAATCACCAAATAAAAGTTGGTTAATCATTTCTGATTTATCAGATGGTTCCGATCTTAAAGGGATAACGCTTAGTTCGCAAATTCCGAATTCCATAATATCACAATTTTAATTTATCTGGTTATTTGCAAAAGTAACAAAAGATTGTAAATCAGAACTCACATAATAAACAATAATCAAAAAAATATCACAGGCTTATTAGTTTATTTAAAAAAAATGTTAGTGCTACATTATTGGAATATAACAAAATAACAATAAAACAATTTAGAAATTTAGCAATGTTTCCTTTAATACTCATTAATTAATTACTAATTCAAATGTTGAAAGCTAAAAAATTATTTCTAATTTCGTAAAATAATTTTAAGTTTATGAATAAATTCTTTTCATTTTTAAGGAATCACTACACAGATATTTACAAAGCTTTTCTATTCCTTTCAATGATATTTTTACTTGTTATGATTTTTCCGAAAGAGGGGAAATTTAAGTATGAATTTCAAAAAAGTAAGCCATGGATGCATGAGGATTTAATTGCACCTTTTGATTTTGCAATTTTGAAATCGCCCGAAAAGCTTGAATTTGAGCGTAAAGCCGTTCGAGATAATATTAAATTGTATTTTGATTTTAATATTAATATTTCTGACCAAAAAAGACAGGAACTATTAGTTGATTTCAATAAAAAATGGAACGAAAAATATTCAGATACTCAAGAATACCAATCCTTTAAAAAGCAAAGCGAAAATTTATGTTTGTCAATTTTTGATTCGGTAATGAATGTCGGAATCATTGAATTAACCCCCCGAATTGAGAATAAGCCTAATGATTTTGGGATAATAGTTATTAGAGATCAACATGCAAAAGAAGTTGAATTAGATAGGCTTTTCACAATACAAACCGCTCATAATTTTATTAATACAATTTTGAATCTTACATATGGGTTTGACGATAATTTAATGCTATCGGTTTTAGAAAATTCGCTTAAACAAAATGTTGTTTATAATAGTGGAATTACTGAAAGTGAAATAACTAATAGTTTGAATAATATATCTTTGACTCATGGGATGCTGCAAAAAGGTGAGCGAATAATTTCTAAAGGCGAACTTATCACACCTGAAAAATATCAGGTGCTTGAGTCCTTGAAAATAATGTATGAATCTCAGTTAGGCTCATCAACAAAATATTATGCAATAATTGCCGGCCAAATAATTCTAATAACAATTATCGTATTTGTTCTTTTTACTTTCCTGCTTTTTTTTATAAGAGACGTTTTCAACGAGAACCGAAAAATACTTCTCGTTCTAATCCAAATAATTTTAATGGTTTTTATTACAAGCCTTGTTGTAAAATATCAAATTGATTATTTGTATGTTGTACCAATATGTGTTGTTCCGATAATTTTACGGGCATTTTTTGACACCCGTATTGCTCTATTCGTTCATATTATTACAATAATTTTAATAGGGTTTTTAGTTCCAAATAGTTTTGATTTTGTTTATTTACAACTTATTGCAGGTGTTGTTACGATTTTTAGTATTGTTGATCTTCAGCGTCGCTCCCAATTTTTCCTTACAGCTCTTGCAATCTTCATCACCTATATTTTGATTTATTTAGGCCTGACTTTAATTCAGGAGGGAAGCCTTCAAGATATTAAATTATTATATTTCGCTTTGTTTGCCGGAAGTGCTCTCTTGTCATTATTTTCTTATCCCTTGATTTTTGTTTTTGAAAAGGTATTCGGATTAATAACTGATGTAACTCTAATGGAATTATCAAATACCAACACCAAGCTTTTAAGAGAATTATCGATGAAAGCCCCGGGAACTTTTCAGCATTCATTACAGGTCTCCAATTTAGCTGAAGAAGCGATCTTCGAAATTGGAGGAAATAATCTTTTGGTTCGCACCGGAGCACTATACCATGATATTGGTAAAATGGATAACCCTTTATATTTCATTGAAAATCAAACTACCGGAATAAACCCCCACGACGAACTTACTTATGAGGAAAGTGCAAGAATAATTATCGGACACGTTATTAAGGGAATTGAAAAGGCAAAGAAGAATAAACTGCCTGAGCAAATAATTGATTTTATCCGAACTCATCACGGAACTCGTAAAGCTCAATATTTTTACGCATTAGAAAAAAAGAATGCAATTGAAGGAGAGGTTATTGATGAAAGTATTTTTACTTATCACGGCCCTATTCCATTTTCAAAAGAAACTTCGGTTTTAATGATGGCCGATTCGGTTGAAGCAGCTTCACGAAGCCTAAAAAACCATGATGAGGAAAAATTAAATAGCCTGGTTGACAAAATCATTGATGCACAATTATATGACGGACAATTTTCAAATTCCGATATTACGATGAAGGAAATTGGGAAAATTAAAAAAATATTTAAGAAAATGCTTCTGAATATTTATCATGTAAGAATAGAATATCCTGAATAATTACCATTTTAAAGCTTTTGTTTCCAGATCAAGGCTTAGCATAATTCAAAAAATACTTACCTCTTACCCTCCAACAATCCATCATTCCATTCTTTGGCCTTTTATGTATTCTTTTGCATTCGGGCCTTCATTAAAAATTAAATCTATAATACTTAGGTTTGGAATAAATCCATATTTAGAATTGAAAACCTGGGTGTAAGTAGGGAAATTTTCATAAAATTTAATATTATGTTTTGGAGATATTATGTTGCGTTTGTCTATATATTTTTCATCATAATATTTAATAAATTTCGAAGTAAATTTTACTTTACATTCAATTCCAAGCATTTCAAATAAAAGCAATAACAATTCATAATTAAAATTAATTAGGTTTTCATCCTTTTCTGTGAAAAACTTAATAAAATCATCTTTGTAATACAAAAAAAATGGCGATGAATTATAGGCTGATTCTATTGCTCGCCAATGATTTTTTTGCCAGTTTTCTTTAAATGAAATTCTAATATCTTCGGTTTTAGTATTATGCCCGTTAACCTTTATTATCGGGATGCTTAAACTAAGTTTTCCGTTTGAGCTATAGATTTCGCAACGATTACGAAAAGTTTGTTTTTTATATGATTCCATTTTCTCAATTACCGCTTCCTTGGAATTTATTATTGAAGTAAAATATTCGATAGGAGGGAGGTAGGAAGTTGAAAGAATAAGAGGTAATTGGATAGCTTCCATCACATTTTTTCTACAAATTTATAGAAATTTTCCAATAAAAAAGTGCTACACTTTTGGTGTAACACTCCTTTATATGTAAAATAAAATATTTTAATTTTTCCCTAAAAGAATATCATCGATAGCTTTTTTAAATGATTCTTTTGGTAAAGCTCCGGCTGCCATTTGTGGCTGACCTTCAGCAGGGCAAAACAAAATTGAAGGTATGCTTTGGATTCCAAATGCTTGTGATAATTCTCCTTGCTCCTCAGTATTTACTTTATAGATATTGATTTTACCGTCGTATTCTTTTGCCAGTTCCTCAAGTACTGGAGCAACCGTTTTACATGGTCCGCACCAATCTGCGTAAAAATCTATCAAACAAGGTAATTTACCTTCAAATTTCCATTCTTTATTTAATTCGTAGTTAAAAACTTTTTCTTGAAAAGTTTGCTTTGTTAAGTGTTCCATTTCTATGATTATTATTTGTTTTTATTTATTTTCCTGTGGTTTAAGAAGATTATCTTCTATTATTTTTATATAAGTTTCTTTAGATAATGCACCTGTTTGCATCATTGGTTTTCCTTCTTTAGGGCAAAACAAAACTGCCGGAATGCTTCTTATCATAAATGCTTGTGCAAGTTCTTTTTCGTTTTGTGTATCAACTTTGTAGATATTGACTTTGCCTTCATATTTTTTTGCAAGTTCATCCATTATAGGTGCTACCATTTTACATGGTTTGCACCAATCAGCATAAAAATCAATAACACATGGCAAGTCTCCTTCAAATACCCACTCTTTTGGATTTTTTTCGAAATCCATAACTTTTTTCAAAAATGCTTCTTTTGTAAGTTTTTCCGGTTTTGAAGAATCCTGTTTTTCCATGACTGCTTCTTTTTTTGAACTTTCTTCACTTGTTTGTGCTTTTGTCTCACTTGAGTTTCCACAACCAAGTAAAATTGTGGCTATTAAGATTACGCTAAAAATTCCGAACTTTTTCATATTATTTTAATTTTTAAATTCTTTGCAAATATAATTATTTTTATTTTTAAATCGCATTACTATCACTATTTTTTTTTACCTTTGTACCAATAATTGTGCCACTGACAGATTGGCAGTTTATAAAAAGAATTAATAAAATGATTGCGTCATTTTTTAAAAATTTAAGCCAGGAGGAATTTAACAGTCGTTTTTCGGTCAACGAGAAATGCCTTGATTTTTTATCAAATAAAAAATGGAAAAACGGCTTCGTTTGCCGAAAATGCGGACATACTAACTTTTGTAAAGGCAAAACTCCTTTCTCAAGACGATGTACAAAATGCAAACATGAAGAATCCGCAAGTTCGCATACTGTTTTTCATCAGTGTAAAATTCCTATTCATGAGGCATTTGCAATTGCTTATATGGTTTGTATATCACCGGAAATATCTACTTACGAAATTTCGAGGGTGTTAAATATAAGACAAATGACCTGCTGGAATTTTAAAAGAAAAATTATCAGTTGCATAGAAAGCAGAAATGATTTGACTCATTTTGAAAAGAATGGAATAATTAAGGGCATTAGCGTAGCATATAAAAATAATACAAAGGTTTGATATTTTAACTGGCAGGTTTCCAGCATATTTTTATTGAATTACAATTTTTTTAATCATCTTAAAGTCTTTATTGCTTAAGATTAAAGTTTATTCCCCTTGTAATTCCTGAAATATTTATTTTCATGCTTTTCTGATGTTTTATGATCACTGAGCGGAATATTGCTTTTTCACTAAAAAAATTCCTTGATAGCCTTAAGTCTGAGTTATTTTCAGAAGCATTTAAGTTTTCCTTAATTAAATAATGCTTACCCGAAAACGCCAAACTCTTCGTTATGCTAACTGAAAAATCCAATTATACTACAGTAAACCTTAATTTTCTAGTCTGCGTTAAGATTGTAATAAACAAAAGGAAATTCGAGAGAATTGAACTTATTGATATTAGTAGTAAATACAATAATTTTTATTACTTTTGAAAGAATATTAAATGAAAAGCTTTTTTGGTTAGTAAAAATAAAATATTATGAAAATGAAAACAATCTGTACAATTCTCCTATTTGTGTTTTCTTGCTTAATTTACAGTCAAAATTCTTTCCGGATTGCGGACACAACAAAAACATGGAATACAGTTCACGGTGGGTTTTGGAGCTTTATGGTTGCACATTGCTCGGGTACTACAAGTAATATGTTTCAAGGAGATACAGTAATAGGAGGCAAAACATATTTAAAAGTTTATAAATCACAAGATTCTTTACAAATAAATTGGGATCATGTTGGAGAATTACGGGAAGATACAATAAATCATCTGGTATATTTCCACAAGTTTTGGCATGGTGAAGGATTGATCTATGATTTCAATCTGGAAATAGGGGATAGCATTTATATTGATAATTATTATATTAATGTTACTGATGTAATCCTTATTTGTAACGGTATTGATTCGGTAAATATCAATGGGAGTATTAGAAAGCGATTTTTTTTATATTCAGAATACTCAAGTGATTACTGTAATGATGTTTGGATAGAAGGTATTGGAAGTATCTATGGATTATTTAATAGTGGCATTGGAGCAGGATACCTTGGAGGATTTTCTAAGTTACTTTGTTGTTCAAGTAATGATACTATCATTTATATGGACACGACATTTAATACATGTTACATTGATGAATTCTTTCCTAAAATCACTTCTGAGTATTATGACACAGCTTACTTAAGCACAAACTATGAATTTCAATTACAACCATCCGATACTACTAATATCGACTCAATATATTGGAGAGGAGAATGTATTCCTGAAGGTTTTTTCCTTAACGAATCAACAGGTGTACTTTCAGGAGTTCCAGCTTCAATAGGTTCTTTTCCATGTTTAATCACCGTTGTAAATTATGATATTGGATACATAACGGACATTTTGGATTCTTACATTGAGGTTTTATATCCTGATCAAATTCAGGAAATCTCAAAACAATTTGATATAAAAGTTTATCCAAACCCATGCCGTACAAGCTTGTACATTAATATTGTTACCAAAGAAAAAGTAGATTATTATTTGGAGATATATAATTATTCGGGTATCGTTATAGAAGAAAAAATAATTAGAAATGGTTTATCGGAAATAGATTGTAGCGGATACAAAAAAGGAATTTACCTATTGAAATTTACAGACTCTGAAAATAAAATTGTCAAAATAGAAAAAGTAACGCGATAATAAAAATCGAAAAATATAGGCCCTAATATATTATAAAATCAAAAAAAAAGCTGCCCCCATAAAATGAAGGCAGCCCTCATAATTAATTAATAGACTAATACACAGTAAGTTTTTCGGTTTTTAAACCTGCACTTGTCTCAATCCTGATGAAATAAATTCCGGATTGTAAATTGGAAGTATTTATTACTGTGATAGTATTGTTGATCTCATTATCAAACATTGTTTGGCCAACGAAATTCAATATTGTGATTCGTTTAATAGAATATTCAGAAGAAATATTTAAAACATCGGTTACCGGATTCGGAAAAACTGATATTCCTAATGAATTTGTTTCAATTCTAAAACTGTTTTTTGATACATTGATTACACTAAATTCCCCATCACTTTCGGGGAAAGCAGTTTTTGTGTAAGCCTGAACATATTCATCGCTAAAGGTGTAAGTTGCCGAAACCTCAATTTGCTTTTGTGAGTCCCAAACAATAATCGAAATCGGATTATTTGCTTCATAACCTTTACCTTCTGTTACAGTAGAAAATACAGGAACAGAGTTTTCGAGAACATTTTCGGAAATTACCACGCTTGCTCCAACCATTTTTTCGCCATCAAAAACAGCAACCTCATCACCTATATTTAACCCGGAAACATAGATTGAATAAACAGGGTCGGCTGCGTTACCACCTTCAAATGTAAAGTGATTCATAAGTTTATCTAAAGTTGAACTTTTAGTAATTTCGGTAGGAATATTATAAACCAACAAATCATCGGCATACATTTTAATCAGATAACCTTCGCCGGGATTTGCATCACCGATTCCGTTTACCCAATTAGGGCCAATTTTCCTTAGCATTTCACCATTTGAATTTCTAATGTAATCCAAATCATTTGTTAAAATTCCTTCAAAAGCAACAATTGCATCAATACTTACCTCAGGGAGGAAACTTACAAATTGATAACCCATTGTTAAACTGATAGGATTGGTCGGATTAACAATATCACCGGTTAGAGCCAATATTTCAGCACCATACATTTTAATTAAATAACCTTCTGTTGAAATCCAATCACCGATTCCATTTACCCAATTAGGGCCGATTTTTCTTAAAATAACACCTTCAGAATTTCTAACGAAATCAAGATTATCGTTTAATATATCTTGGAAAACAACAAGCATATCAGGATTGACAACATCAATTCTCGAAGAAACAAATTGATAACCGGCATTTAAAGGAATTGCCTGAGTAAATTCATCAGGTTGAATAGGAGGGAGGATAACATAATCAATCCAGGCGCAATCCGATCCGCCTGTAACATAGCCGTCTTTGTGGTAAGTCCATTTAAAAGTATGAGTTCCGGCACTTACTGTGAAAACTTCTTCACTCCAACTGACTTCGCCGTCCCATTTTCCTTTTTCATTATTATCAATTGAAAATGCGAGATAATCGTAGCCGGTTCCACCCGGGTCATCCTCGCAAGATACTTTTTTAAAGAAACTTATCTCTCCTGCTGAAAGCACCTCTAATTCGAGAACAAGAATAGATTCGGAATTGTTGCCGATGCTTCCTGTTTTTGCACAATAATCTCCTTCGTATGCACCTGAGTTTATAATTTGCCAGTCAGCATTACCGGAAAATGACCAGTCGAAAGATGAAAAATCACCTGTTTCAAAATCTTCAAATATTAAGCCGACAGTTAAATAAAGAGTTTCATTAAATGAAAATTCGTTTTCGGCTGAAAGATCAAAAATCAAGTCAACAACCTGGCCGATTGGCGTATTTGAAGATGCAGTTATGCTGAAAATTACTTCAACATTGTCATCAGAATTAATATCGCCAATATTTTGAGAACCGGTATTAATTGTTAAATAAGGACTTGCAGATGTAACAGATGCAATCGCATCAATAATGCCGGACGAACCGCAATTGTTTAAAGTAATTGAAACTTCAGTGGTTTCACCTGGATCAATTCCGCCATTTCCGAGAATTTCAAAGTCAGAAATGCTTAAATCAGGTGCATGAGCAGTAATTGAAAAACTGCTTTCCCATATTGTTTCACCACTTTCAGCAGAAATTTCAAATAAGATAATTTCCCCATCCGGTACGTTTGCCGAAACCGAGAATGCAAAAGCATCATCAATAAAAATAATCTCTTCCGGATCAAAATCTCCATAAGGTTCATTATTGTCGGTAATTGAAACATAAGGGTTGTCGGTTGAAAGAGTTGCTACTACTGAAGAAGTAGGTTGATTTCCTACATTGTTTAATCCTACGGAGAGAAGAACACTTTCATTATAATCAAGCAAACCGTTTCCATTACCCGATTCATCGTTAAGAGTTTGAGAATTGAAAATAATGTAAGGTTCGTCCGAAACAACTATTATATTATCCTGAAGCCTGTTTTTGTTATGTCCAATGATGGAAATTGAAACAGGGAGCGGACTTGTAATTGGAGAAAACATATTAACAGAAGCATTTCCACTTGCATCAGCAAGTGCCCGGCCTATCAAAACACCATCCTGAAATAATGCAACACGAGCAAAAGCAGCATCGGTTTGAACAGATACCTGACTCAATCCTATTGGAATACTTGCAGGATATTGAGCAATAAAATCAGTTGGACTTGCCGTCCAGATATCAAGCGAAGGATCGCCAAAAAGATTTGTCTGATAAACAACCCATCGCATATTCCCCGATGAGTTAAATATTGATGCATTATCTTCTTTTGAATCTGAGTTTACATGGCCGATATAAAAAATATCCTCACCAAAAATAGCGTCAATAAACTGTCTGTGGACAAATTGCGATGTACTGTTAGTCCCTCCAGGCATATACCAACCGTATCTTGAATTTGCAATACAAGCTACCTCGGCGGTTGCAATTGTTGTAATTTTTTCTGCAAAACAGTCACTAGAATAATAGCCTCCATCGGTTTTTCTGTTATCAAATGATCCGTTATAGCAACCTTGTGAATAACCAATAACATAACTTCTTGTTATTCCATCATTTTGAAAATTTGTGGTTGTTAAGTCCGGATTTTCCATTTTCATATTGTATTGAACATTTGAGTGCCCCAAATGATTCATTAGATGTACGCCATCATTATTAATTTTACTAAAAACATCGTTTTTACTCCATCCTCCATCTCTGTCGTATAATTCAAAAATAGAATAATCAGTTGGAACTCCCACAGTAGTAATTCCATTAGCAGATGAACCGCCAATTATCTCATCCATATAGTCGCCGCCATAAGTCCATGGATTATTATTTAATTCTTCACCAATCAATAATGTGTTTTCGATATCATCAATAACAGGATTATTTTGGTAAAGAATGAGTTTATTTGTGAAATTTTCGATTTCGCTTGTATTATCAGCACAAATTCTTCCGATACCAACTTCAGCGTAAAGGTCTGTTTCGCCTAATTCGCCCCATTTGTTGTCGCCATCATTATTCCATGAACCATCTAAACAGGAATAATACATATCCGAAGGTATATCGTCATCACTATCGGCATAAAACCCTCTGTGAGGAACAATATTATCAGATGAATTATTCGGGTCGGCATCACCTCCGAGAATAACAAAGGTAATTCCATGATTTTCATAATAATCAATAATGCAATTACGAATTTTTTCTTGATTATCCTGTCCTGAATAATTTGAATATACATCCTCAGTTGACACAATATTTACAACAAATCCGGTGGATTCTTTAAAGGCAACAAAATCTTCAAATGCAGGAATAAATGAATTTTTTGTTATTAACAGAAGATCAGTATCATCTTCATCATCTGTATCATAAGAATAATTGTCAAGCATTTCAGGATTTTCGACTATTTGTTTAATCCTGCTTTCAATAATTGAGTTTTTGTTTAGAAAATTAATAGCCGACTGAGCTTTTGTGTCTTCGACGGTTTCAACTTCAACTACAATGTTTTCAATAAATTTAACCGTATTCGAGGCAGGAAAATATTGAACAGGGCAAATTGAAAACGAACCTATTGAATGGCCTGATAGGAATTGAGTATTTATTGATGCAACAGAATTGTTTGGGTAAACATTGTCGGATGAATAAATTTTTTGATTTGGAACAGGCTTGTAATCATCGGGAACTTTTTGAGAAGTCGGGAAAGGTTTAGAAGCCGGAAGAATTCTAATATCATTCAATTCATCGGAAAATGATATAGAAATAATTTTAACTGACTTAATTATTTCCCCTTGTGGAATCAATAAATCGACTGAATAGAATGCTAATAATGGATTTCCTTCAACAGCATAATTATTGCAATTTGGAAATTCAAAATATGAAAACCCATCGTCGTTAGTAATAATTTCGGGATTTTCAAAGCTAAATGATTCAGTAATACTCTGTGCCGACAAAGTATTAAAAATACAAAATAGAGCAATTGTGATTAAAATAGTAAACTTTCTCATAAGATTTTAGTTTTTTTTGATTAATTAAATATTTATACAATAGACAATCATTCGCTTAAAATAGTTGCAATTGATATTAGTGATGTTTTTATATTACAATAGTATTTGTTTATGATTTTATAATCCTTTTATGGTTCAAGTAATTAATCCAATAAAGCTTTACGAAAAAAACAAAGTTATACAGAATATTAGTTCCAAAAATGGAGTACTTTTTTGCCTGGGTTAGCTTGTAACAACGAACTACTTTTTTGACAGGAATGCTTTTTCACTCTAATGTTTAGAAAATAAAAAAAGGGAGATTGAAAACAATCCCCCCTTTTTAATCATTAAAACAAATCAACTATTTTATTGTTAACTTTTCGGTTTTAATACCATTTGCAGTTTTAATCCGGATAAAGTAAATACCAGATTGATAAGCTGAAGTATTTATTGAAAGCTTTGTTTCATTTACGGCCTTCTCAAGTATTGTTTGTCCTATGAAGTTTAATACCTTAATATGGGTGATGGTATTGTTAGAAACAATATTCATTATATCAGAAGCCGGGTTCGGATAAATTTCAACTTCAAGAGAAGTATTTTCCATTATTCCGAGACTTCCTTTTGTTACATTAATTACACTGAATTCGCCATCGTTTGATGGGAATGCGGTTTTTGTGTAAGCTTGAGCATATTCATTATTGAATGTGTAAGTTGCTGAAACTTCTGTTTGGTTTTGAGCATCCCAAACAATAAGAGAAATCGGATTATTTGCTTCATATCCTTTGCCTTCAGTTACAGTTGAAAATACAGGAACAGAATTTTCGAGAACATTTTCAGAAACTACCACACTTGCACCAACCATTTTTTTGCCATCAAAAATAGCAACTTCATCACCAATGTTTAAACCGGAAACATAGATTGTGTAAACCGGATCGGCAGCATTACCACCTTCAAAAACAAAGTTATTTGTAACTTCAGGTGTTGATGAAGATAATGTAGATTTTACAGGAATATTATAAACTAATTCGGCTTCAGCAAACATTTTAATCAGATAACCTTCGCCGGGATTTGCATTTCCAATTCCGTTTACCCAGTTTGGGCCGATTTTTCTTAGCATTTCTCCATTGGAATTTCTAACAAAATCAAGATCATCAGATAAAATACCATCAAATGCTACAAGAGCATCAATAGCTTCAGTAGGGAGATAACTTATAAATTGATAACCTACAAATAGATCAATAGGAGTTAATGGATTCAATTCTTCACCGCTAAGTTCTAAAGTTTCATCACCAAACATTTTGAATAAATATCCTTCGGTTGTAATCCAATCGCCTATTCCATTTACCCAGTTTGGGCCAATTTTCCTGAACATTGTACCATTTGAAGCTCTTACAAAATCAAGGTTTTCATTTAAAAGGTCTTGAAGTACTATAAACATATCGGGGTCTTCAGATTCAATTCGGCTTGAAACAAAATTATAACCACTTGGTATATCTATTTGCTGTTGCCCGGCAGATAATTGACATCTGATAATTGTATTCGATGACCCGCAAGCCAGCACAGCGTTTCCAGCCGGATTGATGGACATACTACTAATTTCACCACCGACGGAAGTTGGAGACCAATCTAAAGTCCAACTCTGGCCACCATCATCAGTTCTGTAGATGGAACTTCCTGTTGCCCAGCCAGTGTTTTCATCCAACATTACAAGCAACTCAAGATCCTCATCGGGAATAGTATTTATAACACTCCAGCTTACTCCTCCATCCGACGTGCCCAGCACTATGCCACCATTTGCAACTGCCAAACCGTTGGATGAGTCAAAGAAATGAATCTCATTAACAATTGGTGTGATAGTAGGATTCTGATTGGTCCAGGTCGCTCCTCCATTAATTGTATGTCTTATAAAGGCGTTTTCTCCAGCGTATCCCCCGCAGGCCCATCCTTCCAATTCATTGATGAAATAAACATCTGCAATATAATTGGATGTGTTCATGTACTGTTGTGTCCATGTAACACCTCCGTCCAATGAACGTCTTAGGTTTCCTTGTCCACCGTATGCCCATCCTAAATCAGCTGTTACCCAAGTAAATCCATCTAAAAAACCAGCAGGCAATGTGCTGGTAGCCCAGTTATCACCCCCATCAGTAGTCCTATAAAGAACAGCGGGAGCGGTGAAGGGGCTCCCCTGAATCATAATCCAGGCGGTGTTCTCATCAAGAACAAAAACATAATTACCTCCAGGTGCATCCTCATCAGTAATCCAGTTGCTTCCGCCATCATCAGTACGCAATATAAAGCCATTTGGTGTATTAATCTTGGAAACAATCCAGGCGCTATTATTATCTATCCAGTCCACTGTCTGATAAATAGTGGACTCAAACTGTAATTCCCAGTTTTCCCCCATATCTGTGCTGTGTAATATACGGGCCCAGTTTGCCCCAAACCATAATGAAGAACCGATGAAATTGATGTTATAAATATTTACAGTCACCTGGAGATCATGCCTAATCCAATTTACTCCTCCATCGGTTGTTATTTGCACTATCCTTTGACCAGAGCTGCCATTATCAGAACCGATTATAGCCACATTCTGAGCATCCTGAACATCGAGATAACTTTGATCACAATCAGTGGTTGTCTGGATTGTCCATGTTTCTCCACCATTTTCCGTGTAAATGACCTCACCGTCTTGATTATTTCTTTGAGTGGTAGCCCAGCCTATATCAGCGGATGCGAAGCCAATATCGCAGCAACGCTTTCCCGTTCCTGTGAAGATAGGAAGTACCTGACTCACCCAGGAGTTACCACCATCCTCTGTTTTTTTTACGAATGGCCCACCATCAGCTTTTCCGCTTATCCAACCGGTTTGAGCATCAATAAAGCTGACTGCTGAGACTGTTGGGCTAGAAGCGGAACCAAAACTCAGATTCTCCCACGTCTGACCACCATTTGTTGTACGAAGAACAAGGAAGGTATTCCCATCCGACCAACCACCGACAGCCCATCCTGTAAGGTAGTCGATGAATTTTACATCTTTGAGTCTCCTGCCTGTTCCACTCGGTTGATTAACCCACGTTTGCCCACCGTCGGTAGTTGCGAATATCTTGCCGCTGTTAAAAACCGCCCATACTGAGTCGGCGCTTACCATGTATATCGCACTTGGACCTCCTTCAGGTATTGGTGTGACACGTAACCAGCTTTCTCCCCCATTCTCAGTAGTTAGCACAAGGCCGTCTCCCGCGGCCATACCATGAAGGCCATCTTCAAGCATTTGTAAAGTATTGAAATTGGTGGAGGGGGTTTCTGTAATCACCTCCCATTGCTGGGAACCTACAACTACAGCAGTAACAGTATTTGACGGATCAGATTCACCTTCATCATAAACAGCTGTAACATAATACTCATATGTTTCATAAGTAAGATCAAAGTCATCATAACTAAGGTTGGTGGTATTACCCAGCAATGCATTATCACGGTATATGTTAAAGGAGTTTGGGGTTCCTGTAGCAGGAGCATCCCATGTTAAAGTAACATCGTTTTCACTTACACTTGCAGTAAGATTTGTTGGAGGATCACCTGCAGGAGGAGGTATTTCACCTTCATTAAAGCAAACATCATCATAATATGCACCTGGTGCACCACCTCCGCTAGCACCATAATAGTCAATTCCACCAATGGTCTTAGTATTGGTAAATTCATTGACTAATACATCGTCTAAATATATCCAACTGTTATCTGTATCCAGATCGAATAAAACTTCAACCTTGATCCAGGTATCCTGATTATAAGTAAAGTCTCCTGCGGCTTGACCTACAAAACTACCTGTACCGCCATCATCAAAGTAAAGACCAACTACCGAACCAGCTCCAGGAGTAGGTTCGGATTGAACATTAAAATAACCAGAGAATCCGGTAGGCACATATATATAATTTGTATAAGACCAAACACCAGCATCCAGTGGGTCAGGACCAAATGTGTATACAAGGTCAACAGCACCTGCATCAACTACGAATGAGTTGCTAGGGCTGTTAGAATACATATCGCTTACAGTAGCATCATCGGCTGATGTACCACTCCATGTAGTCCACATTCCACCTAATTGCTCAGCAACTAAACCACCAACGGTTAATGCATCAAAGTTTTCGCATGTAGGAGGAGGTATTTCACCTTCATTAAAGCAAACATCATCATAATATGCACCCGGTGCACCACCTAGGGCACTACCATAATAGTCAATTCCACCAATGGTCATAGTATTGGTAAATTCATTGACTAATACATCGTCAAAATATATCCAACTGTTATCTGTATCCAGATCGAATAAAACTTCAACCTTGATCCAGGTATCCTGATTATAAGTAAAGTCTCCTGCGGCTTGACCTACAAAACTACCTGTACCGCCATCATCAAAGTAAAGATCAACTACCCAACCAACTCCAGGAGTAGGTTCGGATTGAACATTAAAATAACCAGAGAATCCTGTAGGCACATATATATAATTTGTATAAGACCAAACACCAGCATCCAGTGGGTCAGGACCAAATGTGTATACAAGGTCAACAGCACCTGCATCAACTACGAATGAGTTGCTAGGACTGTTAGAATACATATCGCTTACAGTAGCATCATCGGCTGATGTACCACTCCATGTAGTCCACATTCCACCTAATTGCTCAGCAACTAAACCACCAACGGTTAATGCATCAAAGTTTTCGCAGCCGTCAAGAATTTTAAGCCTATTGAAATTGGTGGAGGGGGTTTCTGTACTCACCTCCCATTGCTGGCCAAAGGTATATAGGCCGAAACAAAGCGCAATTGAAAATAATACTAATTTTTTCATCTTGTTAAATTTTTTCATCTTGTTAAAATTAATTTATAAATTTATTTAATTATTGGAAATTCAATATTTACCTGTTTTTACTTATTTGTCATTTTTTCCTTGGATGAATTAAATTCCTTAAGTATTTTATTTAATGCTTCATTTTGTATTTTTTTCTTTTTTCTGAATTGGGCCAATTCTTCTAAATCCTCTTTCTCAGAAATATTTTTCTTTTTATTTTTTTTATCTTTCGGCGTATCCATATCATTTTTTGCACAAAATTACCTTGTATAATGATTTCAGCAAAAATTTCACCTATACTTTTCCTTATATGTCGGAAAATTCACCTATACTTCTCCTTAATTTTTCAGAATTAAAAGAAGATATATCCTTGATATTTAGCAAGTATCTAAATCTTCAATTGTTTTTTTACAACAAAATAGTCAATGCGGGAGTATTGAGAGAAGATTATATTGTAAAAAGGTTTATTAAGATATTGAACCATATCTAAATCTGAGAAAGGAATGTAATCAAATTAGTTTGGTCATGAGCAATACCAAGTTTTTTCCTTACCCTGGAACGTGCCACTTCAAGGGTACCGGTTCGCTGTCCGGTTAACTCAGAAATTTCTTTGGTAGTCATATTTAATCGTAGGAAAGCACAAAGTCGTTGTTCGGTGGGTGTTAAATCCGGGAATTGCTCAATCAATTTGTCATAAAATTCATTGTGTACCTGCTTGAACCTCATATCAAATTCTTTCCAGACTTCTTTATCTTTATTATTTTGCAATACTTTAACAATTTTTTTAATTGCATATTTTGTCTCTTCTTTTACAGCTGTCACGCGAATGTCCATTAATTTCCCGGTAATATCCGACAAAACTTCATTTTTTCTCATTAATGACATTACATTTGAAGTGAGTTCTTTATTTTTTATTTCAATATCGTTTTCAAGCTGTTTCTTTTCAATTAATACATTTTTGACTTTGATACGATTTCGGGCAACAAGAATTATAATCACAAATACAAAAAATGAAAAGAGGATTGTACCTGAAATAATATAGATGTAATTTTTCCGCTGTTGGGCTAGTTTTTTCTCTTTGTCCTTTTTTTCAAATTGATACAATTGATTTAGCTGCGAAAGCAGCACCATACTTTTTTCAAGGTCCAGACTATCTTTTATTTGTAACTCAAGTAAAGCGTATTTGTATGCTTTAGCGGAATCGTTTATATGTAAATATTGGACGTGTAAGTTTTTTACAACATCGTAGATTAATATTTTTAAATCACTTTCTTTACATATCTCAAAGGCCTGATTGGCATAAAACAGGGTTTTGCTGGGATCGTTGATTTCGGAAAAATATTGCGACAAGCTGATATAAATGGCAGAAAGATAGGGGACATAATTAAATTCTTTACAAATGACAACAGCTTTTTGATAATAGAAATAAGCCGTATCGTAATTCTTTGTATATCGATATACCTCTCCCAGGTTATTATAATTAGCCGCTTCCCATAATTTTTTACCATTCATTTTATTGAGTTTAGCAGCCTCCCTTAGCTTGGGCTCTGCTTTATGAAATTCACCCTGGGTTATAAGAATGGTAGCAAGGTTATTCAAATTCCTCGAAATCCCAACAAAATCATTATTCTGCCTGGCAATTATCAAAGACTGTGTATGATATTCAATTGCCTTAGCGTAGTTTTCCTGTTTGGCATACACACTCGCGATATTGTTTAATGCAATTCCAGTACCGGTTTTATACTTTGTTCTATTGGAAACCTTTAATGCTTCAAAATTCATTTCAACGCATTTTTCATAATCACCAAGCAATTTATAGATATTTCCACTTATCAATAATGTTTCAACATGCTTTCTTTCATTACCCAACTTCAGCGATAAATCTTTTGCTTGTTCAGCATAATTCATTGCTGAAACTAATTTTGTTTTATTCTTGTAAATTTTTGCGAATTGTATTAATACCGTCAATCTGTTTTCATCATTTTCATGTTTCTCTGCCAGATTCAGCGATTCTTTGGCATACCTCAGACAAAGATCAGATTCACTTGAAAGCAGGCTGTCTGTAAGCATTATTAATTTGTCGATTCTTTCATCATCACTTAGTGATTCAAACAAATCAATTTTCAGATTTTCAAGCAATAATGTATCCTGGGCAATTGAAAAATTCCATGTTATAATGGTGAGTAAAATAAGACAAAAATATTTCCTAAAGATCATACGCTTACTATTTTTTTTATCCAAATTTAGGCACACAAAGATAAGCGAAAGGTAATACAATCATAAGTTCAACAATTTTTTTTGGCTAAATAATATTATGATGTGCTATGTTAAAATAATTAAGCCAAAAACAAAAAAAAGGGGAACCGAATTCGGCCCCCCTTTTAATGTATTGTATTATTAAAATTAATTTATCGTAATTTTTTGAGTTTCTATTCCTTCTTTAGTTTCAATTTTAATTAAATAAATACCTGCTTCGAAATTGCTTGTGTTTATTTTTTTGTCGGTTCCATTATAAATTGTTTGGCCAACATAATTGAAAATCGAAATATTTTGAATTTCGTTTGCCGAAGAAATATTAATTAGGTCAGTAGCAGGGTTAGGATATATTAGAATTTCATTGATTGAAACAGAAGAAGCTTTGATTACATTGGCGATACTGTATTTTCCATCTTCTGTTGGAAAAACTTTTTCGGAATATGCTTCGTATTCTGTTTCAAAAGTGAAATCTGCTTCAACAGTTTTAGTTGAGTTTGAATCCCAGACTTTCATACTAATTTCATTGCCTTCTTTGTATCCTTCTCCTGAAGTTAAAGTACTGAAAACAGGAACAGAGTTTTCGAGAACATTTTCGGAAACTACAACACTTGCACCAACCATTTTTTCGCCATCATAAACAGCTACTTCATCACCTATATTTAACCCTGAGACATAGATTGAATAAACAGGATCGGCTGCGTTACCACCTTCAAATGCAAAGTGATTCATAACTTTATCTAAAGTTGAACTTTTAGTGATTTCGGTTGGAATATTATATACCAACAAATCATCGGCATACATTTTAATCAGGTAACCTTCTCCTGGATTTGCATCACCGAAACCGTTGACCCAGTTAGGCCCTATTTTCCTTAGCATTTCACCATTTGAATTTCTGATGTAATCTAAATCGTCTGATAAAATTCCTTCAAAAGCAACAATTGCATCAATACTTACCTCAGGGAGAAAGCTTACAAACTGATAACCCATTGTTAAATTTATCGGATATAAAGGATTAACAACATCACCTGTTAAGGCTAAAGTTTCTGAACCATACATTTTAATTAAGTAACCTTCTGTTGAAATCCAATCACCGATTCCGTTCACCCAATTTGGCCCGATTTTTCTTAAAACCGTACCCTCAGAGTTTCTTACGAAATCAAGGTTTTCGTTTAATATACCTTGTAACACAACGAGCATGTCAGGATTTGTAACATCAATTCTTGAAGAAACAAACTGATAGCCGGTATTTAAAGGAATAGTTTGTGTAACTTCATCAGGCTGAATAGGAGGGAGGACAATATAATCAATCCATACGCAATCCGAACCGCCGGTAACGTATCCGTCTTTGTGATAAGTCCATTTAAAAGTATGAGATCCTGCACTTACGGTGAAAACTTCTTCACTCCAACTGACTTCACCATCCCATTTACCTTTTTCACTATTATCAATTGAAAATGCGAGATAATCGTAGCCAGCTCCACCCGGGTCATCCTCGCAAGATACTTTTTTAAAGAAACTTATTTCTCCGGACGAAAGAACTTCTAATTCAAGAATAAGAATAGATTCGGCATTATTCCCAATACTACCTGATTTTGCACAATATACTCCTTCGTAGGCATTTGTATTAACAACTTGCCAGTTGGCATTTCCCGAGAAAGTCCAATCGAAAGAAGTGAAATCACCTGATTCAAAATCTTCAAATATTATTCCAATTGTTACATATTTAGTTTCAACTACATTATAATCATTTGCCGCAGTAATATCGAAAATCAGATCAGCAACTTGACCGATAGGTGTACCGGAAGCAGCTGTAATGCTAAAAATCGCATCTACCGAACCATCAGGATTAATGTTTCCAAGTGATTGACTACCTGAATTAATACTTAAATACGGACTAATAGATGAAAGATCAGCAAAAGCATCGGCAGCTTCGCAAGAACCTGAATTCTTTACAATAATTGATACATCAGTAGTTTCACCCGGATCAATTCCGCCATTTCCGAGAATTTCAAATTCTACAATATTTAATACCGGTGCATGAGCAATAATAGAAAAATAACTTTCCCATGATGTTTCACCACTTTCGGCTGCTATCGTAAAAGCAATATTTTCACCATCGGGAACATTGGATGATACTGAAAATGCGAAAGCATCTTCAATGTATATTACTTCCTCAGGATCAAAATCTCCATAAGGTTCAGTATTATCAGTAAATGTCACATAAGGATTTTCGGTTGAAATTGTAGCTACAACTCCGGTAGTAGGTTGATTTCCTACATTTTTTAACCCAACTGATAAGGAAACATCTTCGCCATAATCAAGCATTCCGTTTCCATTACCTGCATTGTCATTAATGACTTTCGAATCAAAAATCACATAGGGTTCATCAGAAACGACAACAATATTATTCTGATGCCTGTTTTTATTATGTCCTATTATTGAGATTGAAATTGGAAGTGGGTTGACAACCGGAGAAAACATATTTACAATAACTTCTCCGAATTCATCGGCAAGTCCGCGCCCAATTAAAACACCTTCCTGTACAAGGGCAACTCTTGCAAAAGGAACATAAGTTTGAACGGCAAACTGATTCGACCCAATCGGCATACTTGCAGGGTATTGTGCTGCAAAGTCGGTAGGAGTGGCTGTCCAAATATCCATTGAAGGATCACCAAATAAATTCAATTCATAAAAACACCATCTGATAGCACTGCCATTGATAAACGGAACATTATCCTCTTTTGAATCGGCATTAGCTGTGCCAATTTCTGTAATATCTTCACCGAAAATTGCATCATAAAACTGACGGTCGAAATATTGTGATGCTCCATCTGTACTTGAATGCTGTCCCCAACCGTATCTTGAATTTCCGATTGTTGCAACATCTGCTGTTGCTATTGTAGTAATTTTTTCAGAAAAGCAATCACCTTCATAGCCACCTGTTCCACGATTATCGAATGCACCATTGTAGCAACCTTGTGAATAACCAATCATAAAACCTCGTGTTATTCCATTGTTTTGAAAGTTTGAAGTAGTTAAATCAGAGTTATACATTAACATATTATAATCAACATTTGAATGGCCAAGGTGATTACGCAGGTTAACACCAACATTGCTTGCTTGATTGAAAATATCTTGTTTGCTCCAACTCATATCTCTTTCATACAATCTTGTACAGGTGATATTATCGGATAATCCAACCGTAGTATAGCCATGATTTGAACTGCCATCAGCAACTTCGTCTTTATAATCACCACCCCATGTAGGATCGTTCCATAATAATTCACCAAGAAATAATGCTTTTTCAATGTCATCAACTACGGGTGCATTCTGATAAAGTTGAAGTTTATTAACATGATTTAGAACTTTTGAGGTATTATCGGCACAAACCCGTCCAATGCTAAGTTCTGAATATAAATCGGCTTCATTTGGTTCACCCCATTTATTGTCACCATCTGTATTCCAGTTCCCGTCAAGGTTTGAGTAATAAATGTCGGCAGGAATATCATATTCGTTTTCGCCATAGGCGTTATCCCAAAAACCGCGGTGAGGAATAATTTCTTGTCCGGTTCCGCCACCATCGCCATCACCACCAAGAATTACATAGCTGATGCCGTAGTTTTCATAAAAATCAATTATACAATTTCTTATTTTTTCCTGGTTATCCTGACCGCTATATTCCGAATAAATTTCTTCGGTAGTTTTAATGCCGCATACAAAACCTGTTGATTCTTTAAATGAAATATATGGCTCAAAAGAAGCAACAAAACTGTTTTGAGTAATCAACAAAATATCCATTTCGCCATCATCTTGTGAAGCATCATAAGAATAATCGGATAGTGCTTCCGGATTATCAACAATATTGTTTATTCGGTTTTCTATGATTGTTGAATTTCTTAAAAATTTCTGTGCTTCAACAGCATTTGAAGTGGATGTTAATGAAATTTCCAGTACAATTTCTTTTAAGAAATCGACTTGTTGATCAGCAGGAATGAAACTAATCGGACAAATTGAGAATGATCCGATTGCATGTCCGGCAAGAAAATGAGTAGAGATATTTTCTATAGGGTTTGCCGGAAAAGGCTGGTTTGAAGAATAAATTTCCTGATTTGGAACGACTTTATACTCATCATTACCAGGCATTTTCGACAAGGGGAATTGTCGAGCTGAGGCTTGGATAGAAATACCGTCAACAGCCGCATAAAAAGTTTGAGATACGATTTTTACATTTTCGATTTCGCATCCGGGTGGCAATAAAGTACTAAGGCTGAAATGAGGAATCTTTGGAGTTCCCTCATCACCGAAGTTTTTAGCATCTTTATAAAGTATGCTCGAATATCCATCATCAAGCGCAACGATTTCGGGCATTTCAAATTTAATTGTTTTTGTGATATTTTGCGAAAAAGCATAACTACCAAAAAACATAAGCATTAAAAAAATAATGAGTTTTTGTTTTTTCATAATATTTTTATTTTTATTAATAATAAATAGAATTCTGTAATATACGACAGTTTAATCAAATAAAAAGTTGTCATGCTTGAGAAACTTTTTTAATTATTGTAGCCTTTATTAAAATCGTTAAAACATGTAGGAATTAGTTTGTATGTATATAATCCAATGACTTAGTATAAAAGACAAAGTTTTATAGAATAATAAAGCAATCATCACAAGCTTTTTAAAGCCCCGCTACCGCACGATTGTATCGTGTGGTTTGCCAAAAATAGCAATATAAAAAAACATTATCTTTGTTGGTATGAGCAGAAATAATAAATTTTATAATCCATACTTGATAGCTTTCATAAAACCACACGATACAATCGTGCGGTAGCGGGTTGGTGTATCTCGCTTAATCTTCTGTGCACACCTAATCCCTTACGCAGCGGGCGCTAAAAACGTTCGTCTTAATCCAATTGTTTCGGTACACGCCACCGCTTCTATGGTACATGCTCCAGCCCCATGCGCCTGTTGATGAAGTCTCGGTAGAAGACCACCAGTAACCGCCGTAGCCCAGAGCGGTGAATGACGCATAGCCATTGTATTGACCGCCCGGAAGCGACGAAAACCCGCTTTCATTTGTAGCAGCAGTATTTGGTGGCCACCAATGTGTTGTGCCGGTTTCTTTCATTTTTCCGCCGGCAACACTTGCACCACCAAGTAAATCAGTTACGGTTGTCCATTCTCCGTCGGTTGGAATATGCCAGCCGCTTGGGCAAATTCCTTGCACGCCTTGCGTTGTGGTGTATTCCATCATTTCGTTCCATTGGTATAATCCACCGTAAGATTCGCAATTGGCAGGATCATTATTGTAGCAGTATTTTTCAATAACACTATTGTTTGTCATGTTTGAACCACCGTTTATCATTTCTCCAATATTCAGGTTCTCGGCCATCCAGCATTGAGTGCCAATTTGTACGCTTGTGTAAACTTGTCCATTGCGGGGGTCGGTGAAGGGATCGCCACAAGTAAATATTTCTTCTCCTGTTGTAAAACTCCAAACCTGTCCTTCGGTAGTGTTGTCATGGTC
>Ga0222665_1000375_pt1 | contig 28207 bp, 28 predicted proteins | sample AntAcemetagen653_FD_179853 | JGI IMG/M metagenome (GOLD analysis project Ga0222665, IMG submission 179853) | Saline water microbial communities from Ace Lake, Antarctica - #653 | ecosystem: Environmental > Aquatic > Non-marine Saline and Alkaline > Saline | place: Antarctica: Ace Lake...
AGAATCTAAAAAAGTACGCCATCCTGAAACAGGCAAAATTATAACCATACCAAAAAGAACCACTGTAGATTTTAACCCTTCCAAGTCTCTCATAAAAAAGATAAGTTAATATTCTAATGCACCGCCCGCCTGGGGGCGGGCTACGTTTGTGGTGTGTGCGCCGTTCAGCAGAGCTGTCGCTCTGCTTCACTGCCCCGCTCGCTTGGCGCTCGCTCATTTGCCTCCTGGGTCGGCGGCAGGGCAGGCTTGGTCGCCTGCCCTTTAAATGCGTAAGCCCGCTGGCTTGCCCCGCAAAACGGGGCAACTGCCTACAGGAGAGCCGTGCTCGGGGCTCAGCCCCTTCGGGTCTTCGCCAGCCTGCGCTCGGCTCTCCTTCCGGCAGTTCTGCCCTTCGGGCAGAAGCCAGCTCATCTTGTTAGCGTGGCGTTGTCCCTAACCCGCCAGAAACCCGCAAGGTTAGTGGTAATGCGTCGTTCCCTTCATTCAGTCGTTCCGTTTCAACAGATTATCGCCTTTTGTCACTTCGCGCCAAAAGGTTCGTGCTTGCTGACAAAGACTTCGTCTTAGACAGCAACCCCGCCCTTGCGGGCGGGATGCGCACCGATAAACTGTTTTCACTTCACTCCTTCATTACGGTCACTTAGGTTGTGGTGTATTCGTTGCGTTCGTCGCTTCGTTCCACAATGTCTTATTACTCTCTGTGGCTCTGCCTTCGGCATCCCACAGACAGCAAGGGGTGCTTGATAATTTTGTTCCCCTGCGGGTCGCAAAACTATCACTAACTCTTGAAGCCTGCGGCATCAAGAGTTAGGCGCACCCTAATAAGACATTGTTCCACTGCGCTCCTTTTTTTATGCGTATGGTTGTGGTGATATGCGGGTTTCTTCCCCCACCAACCACTCTTTAATAAGGAATGTCGCTCGGCAAGCCCGGAAAATAAAAAAGAGAAAGCGGCTCAGGGGGTCGGCATATTTCGTCCGCCTGCGGCGAATGAAATACCGGGCAAGCCAGGCGGTTTCTTAACGCTTTCAGGGCGGAGCCTCAATTTCTCCACCCTGAAAGCTAAAACCGCCTTTGCCTATAATGCGCATTATAGTCACTTGCCCTTGCCTCGCCCCTTCACTTCGCCCTTCGGGTCAACATAACCATGTTATGTTAACTTTCTCTTTTTTATTCCTCGAGCAAGGTTCGCTCCCTGTATATCCCACCCCCCGAAGAATTCCAAAGAAGAACTTCACCCTTGACAATAAGCCAAGTACCTACTATATTGGATAGTAGTTCAAAAAAATGGGAGAAAGATGAAAAAGAAAGACATTCTTATTTCCACTAACGCGCAAAAAGTATTACATTTCTTAATAGACCATCCTATCCAAGATTTCCTGGAAAGCGAAATTCAGAAAGCAACCAAAATCAGCAAATCCGGAATTAACTACGCTCTTCGCGCCTTGGTTACCACAGATTTCCTTTTCCGGGTCAAACGGGGAAAAGCATTTTTTTACACTCTTAATCATAAGAATTTAATTGTCAAACAACTCAAGATTATCGAAACAATAAATCATTTAAACGGCCTCTTAAAAAAATTAAAGCCGCTATCTTCCAAGGCCATTCTTTTCGGCTCATCAAGCAGGGGAGAGAATACCCCGGACAGCGACATAGACTTACTGATCATCAGCCACAGCAAAACTTATGTTTTACAGCAGATTAAAAAATCTAAGAGCAAAAGAGAAATTCAGCCTATCATTTGTTCTAACACAGAATTTTTGGAAAAGAAAAAAAACGATCCGATCTTTTATGAACAAGTGAACAAAGGCATTGTATTATGTGAAGGGGGAGAACATGACCTTTGAGGAATGTTTAAAACGGGGCAGGATAAAAGAATTTTCCCAGGGCAAAGCTTTAGTGCAAAAAGAACTGCAAACCGCGGAACGTGATTTGCAGGACGGTAAAGAAGGCTTTGAGCGGGAAAAATACAAGTGGGCCATCATTCAAAGCTATTACGCTATGTTCCATTCCGCGCGAGCGCTGCTATACGCAAAGAACTATCGGGAGAAAAGCCACTACTGTTTGATTATTGCCTTAAGACACCTCTATGTGGAAACCGGGAAACTGCCGGTATATTTCCTCGAAGCCTTACAAAAAGGCAAAGCATTGAGAGAAGACGCCGACTATTATGATGACTGGTCAAGAACCGGCTCCGAAGAAATGCTTAAGCTTGCGGAAGAATTTTTACATAAAACAAAAGAACTTACAGAAGGAGTTTAAATGCCGGAATCATTAATTGAGCAATTACCAAAAATTGTTGCCGAAGGCAAAAAAGAAGCCGAACAAATTCTAGAAAGATTATCCAATGGTTCGCGCGTTGTTTTGCAAACTAATGAATATGTTCTTCCTTCAAAAGAAAAGTCCGGTCTGTTTCGGGGGCAGGTAAGAGAGATAAATAAAAATGAGTGGTTTAATCGTTTGATTTACGGTGATAATCTGCTTGTAATGCAGGGGCTTTTAGCCGGCGATGAACATACCGGATTGCCTTCTATGCGCGGAAAGATAGATTTGATTTATATTGACCCGCCTTTTGATTCAAAAGCCGATTATCGGACAAAGATACATCTGCCTAATGCGGATATTGAACAAAAGCCTACGGTAATTGAGCAGTTTGCTTATGCTGATACTTGGAAAGACGGAACGGTTTCTTATTTAAAGATGCTTTATCCACGGTTAGTTTTGATGCGGGAACTTTTATCGGAGCGAGGCTCTATTTATGTGCATATCGATTGGCATGTGGGGCATTATGTAAAGCTTATGCTCGATGAAATATTTGGCAAAGAGATGTTAAAAAATGAAATCATATGGCATTATGAAAGTGGAGGAATCCCACAGAATAACTTCTCTCGAAAACACGATAATATATTTTTTTATTCCAAATCTTCTCATCACTTTTTTGATAAAGATGGTGCCACCCGGCCTAGAAATATCTGTTCATTATGTGGTAATGAACTAAAGAAATGGAATAATCTGAAAAAACATATTGATTCCGATGGACGGGTATATAGAACTATCAAATCAGCAGGGAAGATATATAAATATTACGATGATGAACCTGTATTACTTTCAGACGTATGGTTGGGAGTTAATCATATTCAACAAAAAGACCCCGAAAGGACAGGTTTCTTAACACAAAAGCCCAGACGACTTATTGAGTTAATTGTTAATTCTTGCTCCCCAAATGATGGTATTGTAGCAGATTTCTTTGCTGGGTCGGGAACAACCGGCGCAGTTGCTGAAAAGCTCGGACGTAAATGGATTATGGCAGATTTAGGAAAGCCTGCATCTATGATTATGCGTAAACGTTTGATAGACCAGGATTCAAAACCATTTCTTTATCAATCTATAGGAGATTATCAAAAAGAGCAATTTGGAAAAAGCGGGTTCAAACGCGTTGGGGATTTAGCGTGTGTTGTTTTAAACCTCTATGGCGCGCTCCCTTTTTCCGATGTTGAAATTTCCCAAAGAAATTTAGGCTATGTGAAAGAAGGCAGAACACTAGTTTTTGTTGATTCACCCTCTAAATTAACCGGTTACAATACCCTTAAAAAAGCCCAGGAGCTTCGGGGCAGTTTTATGGGAGGCTGGCATAAGGTTGTTATCTTGGGCTGGAATTTCGTTAATGATATCGGCCAGGTCATTACTAATTTGAATGATTCGCAACTTGAAGTCTTAGTTATCCCGCCGGATCTCTTAGACAGATTAAAAACAAAATCCTCTTATCAAAAACTGGCCAAAAGTGGAAAAATTCGATTTTCTTCACTGCAATATTTATCAATCAAGCCTATAGAAGTTATGGGCTTCGACGATACCAACGAACAATTAAAAATAGAATTGGAAAATTATGTTTTACTTTCACCGGACGCGTTGTCTTTAACCGCGGATGATAAAGAAAAATTACAAGCTGTGATTGCCGATGATCCCTTAGCGCTTATTGAATACTGGAGTATTGACCCGGATTATGACGGAGAAGTGTTTAGAAGCAAGTGGCAGGATTACCGGGAGAATGTGGAAAATGATAGTGATCCCTTTAGAGTGGTTACCCGCACATCATTAACCGTCTCTAAAATAAGCGGCAAACGTAAGGTTTGCGTCAAAGCCGTTGATGTCTTTGGATTTGAGAGCGCTGTTATTCAGGAGATAGAATAATGCCCATGCCCGTTAATACCGGAACAAGGGATATCCCCTTAAGATTCGCCAGAAGGCTTACCGAAATGGTCAAAGCCGTTTATGATAATGGGGAATTTCTTTCTAAGGTAACCCCCGTTACTCAAGATCTATTAAGATTTTGGTTCGATGACGCCTTTTGCGAAAATAGAAATATAAATTTTCATGCCGGACAAAGACAGGCGATACTAAACACTATTTACACCCATGAAATATTAAAAACCACGAATGTCTTTGATACATACTCTCTAATTGATGATGAAATCCTTGCCCAGATGGACTTGGTTGAGCTAAAAAAAAGTAAATATCAACATCCTAAGTATGCCATGAAGATGGCCACCGGCACCGGGAAAACCTGGGTTATGCACGCCTTGCTTATCTGGCAATATCTAAACGCCAAACATGAAGAACAATATAGCGGAAGATATTCAAAAAATTTTTTATTAGTTGCCCCCGGCCTTATCGTATATGAACGTTTGCTTGACGCATACTTAGGTAAAGAAAAAGGAGATGGCCAGAATATACAACGGGAATTTGAAACCTCTGATTTTAAAAGGTACGAATCTTTATTTGTTCCGCCCTGGTTCAGCGAAGAAATTTTTGGTTTCGTGCAAAACGGGGTTTGTAAAAAAGAAGAAATAGGGAAAAAGGTCACCGGTGAAGGGCTAATCGCCGTCACAAATTGGCACTTGCTCGCCGGCGTTGAACCGGAAGAACAAATTGAGGTTTCTCCTCTTGAAAATCCCTCAGGAATTATAAAAGATGTATTGCCTATAACCCCCGGAATATCCGCCGGCCACAATCTCAACGCTTTGGATAATCAATATTTTAGCGGAAATGAAATTGAATTCTTAAAGAACTTAAAGAATTTAGTCGTTATAAATGACGAAGCTCATCATATCCACACAAACAAAACCTACGGCGATATCCAAGAAGTTGAATGGCAAAAAAGTTTGACCTATATTTCTGCTTCCAAAAAAGAAAAATTTATCCAGATTGATTTTTCAGCCACGCCTTACGATGTAACCGGCAGCGGCCAAAACCGGACAAAGCATTATTTTCCGCATATAGTAGTTGATTTTGATCTAAGAACAGCCATCCACTCAGGCTTGGTTAAAACAATCGCTTTGGACAAAAGAAAAGAAATAGCCGCGCTGCCCCTTGATTTTCGGGCAGAAAGAGACGGCCGTGAAGTTACGGGCTTATCTCCCGGCCAGAAAACAATGTTGCGGGCCGGTATCGCGAAACTAAAAAAATTAGAAGAACATTTTGTCGAACTGACAAAAAATCAAGAGGGAATAAGTAATAAATATCCTAAGATGTTTGTTATTTGCGAAGACACAAAAGTGTCCCCCAAGGTAGTTGAATATTTAACAAAATATGAAGGGCTTGCAGAAGAAGATGTGCTGCAAATCGACTCGGATAAAAAAGGAAATATACCACAAAAAGAATGGCTGGTTTTAAAGCAGCGCCTGTTTAACGTTGATAAGCTTTCCTGCCCCAAAGTTATTATATCTGTTCTTATGTTACGCGAAGGATTTGATATAAATAATATCTGCGTTATCGTACCTTTACGCTCAACACAAGCCCCCATTCTGCTGGAACAGACAATTGGCCGGGGCCTGCGTTTGATGTGGCGTGACCCTGAATATCAAGAAATTAAAGATGAAACCAGAATTCAGCTTTTACAGAAAAAACAAGAGCCAAAAAGTTATATGGATATTTTAAGTATAATTGAACATCCCGCGTTTATTAAATTTTATGAAGACCTTATTAAAGAAGTTGCGATTATTGAAAGCGATCCTAAAGACCGAGTGGATGTCTTGGGGGATATTATAAATGTAGGGCTTAAAGCAAATTATAAAGACTACGATATTTATTTTCCGATCATACTTATTGATAAAGAAGAAAATTTAATTCCCTTAGAAATTCCAATCGATCAATTATCGGAATTTAGTTTATATGAGTTATCCCGGCTTAAGAGTATGGTCCCTAAAAAAGGTGATATATTTTACTCCGAAGAAATGACCGTTAAAACACGATTTGGAAATTACGCGGTGAAATCCGATGTTTTCAATTCAAAAAGTTACAATGAATTTATCAGCAAAATTGTCCGATCGGTTTCTACGATGATCGTTAAAGTAAGCGTGCGCAAAACTAAAGAGTTTCCCGCGATGCAGATAAACCAGGTTGAGATAGCCAAAGCCATAGATAAATTCATTCGAAATAAGCTGTTTAAAATAGCTTTTGATCCCTTTGAAGATAATAACTGGCGTGTACTGCTTCTTTCTCAAACAGGCATAGTAGAGCATATCGTTAAAGAAATAAGCAAAGCTATTTATGATCTCCAAAATAACATCGATATTTCCGAAGCTGTTGTTGTAAAAAGATATTTTTCCGAAGTGCCCTCTTTACGCATGAGAGAAAAATATTGCCTGGATATAGAAAAAACAATTTATGAAAAGCAGTCTTATCCTTCAAATAAAGGCGGTTTTGAAAAAGCATTTATGGAATTTTGCGATACCGACACCAATGCTCTATCCTTTATCAAAGTCAACGAAAATTATCATATGTTTGCCAAAATAAACTATGTCCGCACAGACGGTATGCTCGCCGCTTACTCTCCGGACTTTATTGTTGGGACAAAAGAAAAAATGTATATCGTTGAAACAAAAGGCCAGGATAAACTTAGCTCAGAAAATGTTAAACATAAACAATTAGCCACAGTAGATTGGTGTAATAGAATAAATCAACTATCCCCGGAAGATCGCATGGGCGTTGAATGGGAATATATTCTACTTGGGGAAAATACCTTTTACGGATTAAAAGATAAAGGCGCCGATATTTTAGAAATCTTCAACTACACCAAGATCACAAAAAATAAAATTCAAGGTACCTTATTTTAAGAAAAGGCGAATATCTCTCTATCTTATTGTAAAACCATTAAAATCGCCATTTTTTCGGCAAACTCCTCAAAAATGGCCTTCACATTTCGCTTATAAGCCGTCTTTTTAATAAGGTAGTATCAAACTATGGCTAAACGTTAATCTTTATAATCAGGAAAATAATCGGCAAGATTTTTGCCGTTGTAATAAACATCGGCACCCAACCTACCCCACTGATCCACAGTCTTGGCGCTTTTGATATCCACCGTTTCCCCCAGGATAAGATCCTTTAGTTTTTGCTTTGCTTGCTCGTATCCGGGCTCCCCTTTTTCAGGCGTATCGTAGCCGGTAGGACGCACAGTGTCGCCTTTCTTCTCGTTCCACTTCCAGCCATTTTTAACATTGAAAGTATCGCCATCAACAACCTCACTCACAATAAAATCAGTCATTCTTTTTTTCTTTCTCTCCGTCTAGTTTTAAAATATTTTCGCAATATTCCTTGCCATGTTTTCCACACCAATGACTACGTAACATATATGCTTTGTCAAAATCAAATTTACTGTCCTCGGATATGTCTACTTCTGCCCAGAGATCAGCCTTTTCTCCACTTGGGCAGCCACATGATTTTAATACTAACTCATCTTTTAATTTTTCAAAATAACGATCTGATACAAGTAATTCGTTGTGCTTTGTGTGGGATGATAGCTTCGATGCCATATTAACCGGTTTTCCTGCCCATACCTCATTTTGGCGATCCGTCCGTCCGCGGTATCGTTTAAATCCTATTTTTCTTACCAAAACAACTTTTTGATCTATTCCGATATGGCATCCAATTTCAACCTTTGTCTTTTCCTTTATTCTTGGAACAAATTCCTCGTGTGCAAATGTTTTAAAAGTTATTGCTGCTGCAATAGCACGATAAACTTGATCTGAATCAAACAATGCAAAAACCCCATCACCACGAACATCTATATACGGCGACTCAAATTCACTGAACAATCGAACAGCAGTACTTGTAAATAAACGGTAAGCCCCAGCGGTACTTCTATCATGTTGGTTAGCGCTAAGTTTGGTTGACCCCAACATGTCTACAAAGATACATACAACATCAGGTATTTTTAGCCAGTGTGTTGCATTTTCTATCGGGATTGATGGCGTATCCGGAATACTATTTTGATTTGTAACTGAACGTTTTTCCTTAAATATTTTTATCTCATCATCAATAATTTCTTTATAGCAACTTGGCATTTGACTTTCTGTTATCATTTTTTCTTTCCTGTTATTAACTTCCATATAGGGATCAACAAAAGAACCAGCGGTGTCATAAAAATTACTAAATCAACCCAAAGAGCAATAATAAAACATCTATATTTAATTAAGGCAATTCTGGCATTTGTTGTTATTTGTTCTGAGACATCCAATTTATAATTTTTATCTTCATTACCAATAACACCATACCTCTGTTCTATCTCCTTTAAGTATTCTTCCCCCGTAAATAATGCAATATCGCCAAAAAATAACAGATTTTTAAACTTGGTTACGTTTTTATTCTTTTTAAATCTTAGAATCGTTAATTGTGGTAAGAACGAAATTAAAGATATAAAAGCTGAACCCAATAAAAATACCACGGAAAATGTTAGGTATTTTTGCAGAAAATAATCCACTATTTTTTTATCTATTAGCGCATTCAGGATTGCCAAGGCAATTGTACTATTAAAAGCTGCTATTACACCGTTTTTTGTTTCAGCAAATTTCAGCCAATCATTTACATTTAAAAAAATATTTTCTAATCTTTGCATAGTCATTTTAACTAACTATTTTCTTTACACTCTAAATTCAACCTCTTGCTGCACCCTCAGCGCGTCCTCCTGCGTCAACGTAGATAAATACCTCAAAGTCATTGCCGGCGTATTATGCCCCAAGTGATACTGCAATGCTTTAGGATTTCCAGTCTTTCTCAGCCGTATGATCGCATCACTATGTCTGAGCAAATGCGGAAACACCTTCTTTTGCACTCCAGCGGCCTTACTAGCCTCATTTAAAACTTGCCAGGCTCTGGATCGATTTATCTTAAAAAAACGCATTCTAGGCTCAATTCCAGCCCTATACGCATATGATTCTAACTTCTCCTTAAGGTTTACCGGCAACGCTACAAGTCTTAGCTTTCTCCCCTTGCCGATTATCTCCATTGCCGGCTTTCCCTCGAAATTCCGTATCGAAGCCGGCACGAGCGCCAGGGCCTCGGAAATCCTCAACCCCGTTTGATACAGAAGCGTAATCAAAAGCTGATCTCTTTCCCTTTTGCAGCCTTGAGTTAACTGCTGGATATCTTCTTCAGTCAGATAACTAACCGGCATATTAACCTTGTTGAGCGCTGTTTTTCTTTCAACTAAAGCGTTTCTCATACTATACAACCCTCATTATTGTTTAATTTTTGCCCTTGCTTTTAATCCAAATATGCCTTTCTTACTCCCTATCCTACCAAAAAATTAAACATTCTTGCTACTTTTGTTTAATTCTTCTCGCTCTCTAAGTATCTCTCTTACTTTAATCATCACCATAATATCCATTAGAAAAAACTTGCTCGTTTTTTCTTGATTATCTTCCATATGCTCAACTATTATTTTTTGCCGCGCTTCCTCTTTTAAACTCTCTTGTTCTTCCAGCGGCAAACTTAAAAATATTTTATTTAGTCTTTCTTCTTCCTCTTTTGCTTTTAAGTATTCTTCTTTTTCTCTCGCTTCCCGCTCCCTCTCTTTTTTATCCTTCTCATCTCTCGCCTGTTTTTCTTGTTGTTGACTTTCTTCTTGCGTAGGCGGCAAATCCCATTCTTTTTCTAAGGACGTTCTTAATAACCCAACGGGATTATTTACTGTTCCGTCGTTAGAAATTCTAGAAATATGCGTCATTACTTTATTAAGCGAATATTTTTTAGTCAGGGCATCTATAACTTCTTCTTTTAACATACCTTGCTTTTGCGGAAATCTTCTGTTAAAAAGTTCTATTACTGACGCTGCTTCGTTTTTTTTATTCTCTTGTTCTCCTCTGCTCTTTATTTTTAAGGTTTTTCTTGATTTTCTAAAAACCACTTTCCAATCTTTCCCGTCTCTGGTTTTTTCTAATTTAGCCTGGCTTAAGACTCCTGTTGTTAATTCCACCCCTTCTAATTCTTTAAGAGTAGGCTCTAATAACCTTTTTCTTTGTGACGGGTATTCATATTTAGTTAAATCTAGATCGGTAAAAAGATGTTGTGTTTTCCTCTCGTAAATATTTTTATCCGCCATTATTAAATCAAGATGCCCGTACAGCAAAATAGAAATATCTTTTTTTAGTTTAATAAGAATATCAAGATAAATAGGTTTGCTGTAATTATGTAGGAGGTTGTTGATAATCTTGCTGTTAAGTTTGAATCGGCTAAAAGCTAAATATCTTTGCCCTTTTTTTGATCCTCTGCGTCTTTCAAAAATCATCAGTTCATCTAACATATTAAAATATGTTACTAATCTTTCTGTTGTGTCTGTTTCCTTCTGGTAAAATGAATCTTCCCATATAATAGGAATAGTTTTTAGTCTTTCCAATGATTGATAAAGCTCTCCATGTGTTTTTCCTCCCCAGTGTAGCTTTAATAATTCAGCTAATTGGTGTAGGGCAAAGCTTACGTTTTCATTAACTGGCCTTTTTGCTTCTTCCCATAATTTAGTTAATGCAGAAAGAATTTTGTAATCTTGAAGCCTTAATATGCCGACCTCGCCTTCTCGGGTTTTACCAATAATAACTTTGCGTTCGGCTCTGTCTCCATTTTCTAAGATTACCTCTCTGCTAAATTCTCTTGATTTTTTCCTACAGGCCGACGTTGCAAATAGCGGCCATTTTTCAATATTTAGCTCTTGCCTTATTGTTTTTCTTTCTTCTTTTGGTATGATTTGCTGTTCCATTTTTTAAAATTTTGTTAAACAACAACGATTTTATTGTGTTGTTGTATCTAATAAGTATCTAAAAGAGTATTCAGGCATCTTTTTTATTTATAACTCTTTATATTACAATAGGTTCCAAAATCGACTCTTGTTCAGAACCCCACATGCTCTTGTTCAGAACCCCACATGCTCTTGTTCAGAACCCCACATGCTCTTGTTCAGAACCCCACATAAACTTATTTGATTGATCCTAGTCATTTACTCAATATACCACATCTATTTTAGGCTCATTGTCTACCGTAGACATTTTGTCCACTGTAGTCATTCCTTCAGGCAAGCTTACTCGATATTGACTACCCTTGATTTCCGCTGTATTTGTAATATCAATTCTTTCAACAAGACGAGCGCTTATAAGCTTGTCAATGGCTCTCTGGACAGTCTTTAGGCTTATTCCAACCTCTTTGGCTATTTCGCCATACCCGATCCAGCCTGTAGTATCTTTACCAGAAATGGAGGATCGTTTATAAAGGCTTAAATATACGGATTGCTGGCCTGGTGTAATAAGCAGCTTCAATTTATCTCTTAATAAATCCCCATTGACTACCATAGACATTTTGTCTACTGTAGTCTTTTTGACTACGGTAGTCAATTTGTCTACCGTGGACATTTCAGGCTTTCTTTTTGGCGTTTCTGATATTTCCGTTTTCTTGCCGTAAAAGATAGCTAATTTGTCTTCATCCGGTTTTGGTATATTCTTTAACGCTTTTCTTTTCATCTAATAATATCTCGCATATTTGGTTATAATCTTCCGCGCCACGGCTTTGTTTATCAACCTCAAATATAGTTTGATTGGCGGACGAAGCCTGCTTTATCTTTGTGTCTAACCTTATAGCAGGGAAGACCTTTTCTTTATAAGTATCCTGCAACGCTTCCATGACTTCCTGGCTCATGTTTGTTCGTTTTTCATAAAAAGTGGGGATTACGCCAGTAATAATAAGCTGCTTCTCGTAGTATTTCTTAATCATTGCCAGATTATCAATGACTTGAGTAGCTCCAAGCATAGCCAGATAATCCATGCTTATCGGGATAATAATTTCATCAGCGTAAAGAAGGGCGTTTTGATTCAAAAGGGAAAGAGAAGGGGAGCAGTCTATTAAAACAAAATCATACCGCGCGATTTGATCTATGTGCCGCATACGGATTTTTAAGGTTTCTTCCCGTCGGGGCATAGCGCTTAATTGTAGCTCACACGAAGCCAGAGTGTTGTTAGAAATAATACAGTCAATATTATCTCTTGCTTTTACAATGCAATCGTCAACAAAAGTATCGTTGAGTAAAAGATCGTAAATTGTTAGTTTATGATCTATACCAAAACTTTCTTTGATGTTTCCCTGGACATCAACATCTAAGACGAGAATTTTTTTACCTTTGTTTGCTAAGCAACTTGCTAAAGACACAACAGTCGTTGTTTTTCCTGTGCCGCCTTTGAGATTTTGACATGCGATTTTTCTCATTATATCCTTCTGGGTTTAAGACTTTTTTGCTGTAATTCTTTTTTAAATTCTTCCAGCGTCTGCAGGACAATTCTCGATCTGGGTCTTGATGAACCTTTTTCCCAACGATAGACAGTTATGGCTCTAATTCCTAACCTGTCTGCAATAGCTTCTTCCGACAAGTGGTAAGTTTCCATAATATCCCGAATCTCCCGTTGAAAGTCTTTTTGCCCTTTTGTATTTACAGATTTTACTTTTTTCATTAAAACCTCCAGGATTGAATTATTACTCTAAGATATATCTACTTATTAAGAATGATATCATATGCAACCCGATGATGTCAAGGTCTTTTTGTTTTTCTTGTTTTGACTACCGTAGACATTTTGGCCACCGTAGCCATTTCTTCTTTCGTATAGCCCTAGCAGTAGGGAAAACATCACCTGAATATCCCTATAATACGAGTGTTCGTTAAACATCTTCCAGATACTACATTTTCAATTTATAAGAGAATAATATTTTGATAGAGCGAAAAAATACTTGCAAAAAAGGAAAATATCCTGTAAATTATTATTATGCCTAAAAAAGGATCCTTAAAAGACAGATTACGCAAAGCCGGCATCCGCAGCTATGATGTTCTTATCCATGATCAACCAAAAGAATGGCTGATAAAAAACTTCAAGCAGGGTGCTACTGTTTATCCGGTCAACGTTGCCCGGCTAATGCGCAATATTGTTTGGCAAGCTAGAGAAAGAATCACAAGAGGGGAGAAGCCCCCTTTAAAAGAACTCCTTAGGACCTTCTGGTATATGTATATAAAACCAACTCTTTCCAGAGCAGACGCTTTAACCCATGAAACAGATCAATACGCTCAAATGATAGACAATATCGTTTACATGGTAAAAGAAACAGAAGTATTAGAGTATAAAGATATCGGCTTCCGTGATGAAGGCCGGGCTCACAGGAAAGTGGGGGCTAACGCTAATATAATTCTTTTTTCAGAAAAACTAGGCCACCAGGATTTTCTCTCAGACATAGCAAATAAATATAATATTTCCATTCTTGCTCTTGGCGGCCAGCCGTCAGTCTTAACATCAGAATACTTTGTTGACACTGTCCGAAATAGGGGAGTCAACCTACAACGCTCATTCTATTTATTCAGCATTGTTGATTATGATACTTCCGGCTGGATCATCAGAGACGCTTTTATCAATAACTTAAAATTCTATGGAATAACGCATACCCGGGTAATTGATTTAATTACCCCGGATATGCTTACGCCCGAGGAAATCAAATTAGCTCGATACCGGATACCGGAATCAGAAGCTATGCGCGTTAAAAATAAAGATTGGCTAAAAGAGGTCCATAAGAGAGATTATAAAAATCAGAAGTATCTAGAAGATACCAAACAAGGTAAGTCTATACTTTACGGCTTAGAGGCTGAGTCTATATCAGCGAAACGCCTGGAGGTTAAGTTAAACGATGTTATGGTGCCTTTGCTTGGCAAGAGCGAAGATCTTTTAAAAATCTATGAGTTAAGAGAATTAGACAAAACCATAAAAGCTCTTATGATTCATAAATTAACATAGGGGGTACTATGCCGAAAAAGAAACAAGCAGAATTTATCCGATTTAATACTATCAAAGAATACATTAACGATATCCTCAAAATGCGATCCTCAGACAGCTCGGTTAAGAAATTTATCAAAGAATTTGATTCAGCGATTGCGGCTACGCTCATCGATGCCGGCAAGCTATCAAAAGAGGATAAGCGCAATACTGTTATGGATGAAGATATCATCACGGTCGTAGAAAAACATCTTGGCAAAAAACATTTAACCTGGCAGGAAACAGCAGAGGAAATTATAAAACAAAATCCAACTGATCTTGGCAAGATATCCAAAGCCATCAATGACTATATCGCAAAGGATCAGAAGAAGAAATGAACCAGGGAGACTTAGCCTTTGCAATCTCAAAGAGATTTTTTCTCACCCAGGTTGAGTCCGGGGAGATCATAAAATTTATTCTTTCACGCGTAACAGAGGACCTTAAAAAAGGGGAAAGAGTTTACCTTAGGGAATTTGGATCCTTTAATAAAGAAAAAAGAGAATCTAAAAAAGTACGCCATCCTGAAACAGGCAAAATTATAACCATACCAAAAAGAACCACTGTAGATTTTAACCCTTCCAAGTCTCTCATAAAAAAGATAAGTTAATATTCTTATGCACCGCCCGCCTGGGGGCGGGCTACGTTTGTGGTGTTTGCACCGTTCAGCAGAGCTGTCGCTCTGCTTCACTGCCCCGCTCGCTTGGCGCTCGCTCATTTGCCGCCTGGGTCGGCGGCAGGGCAGGCTTGGTCGCCTGCCCTTTATTGCGTAAGCCCGCTGGCTTGCCCCGCTTTGCGGCGCAACTGCCTCCAGGAGAGCCGTGCTCGGGGCTCAGCCACCTCTGGTGTCTTCGCCAGCCTGCGCTCGGCACTCCTTTCGGCAGTTCTGCCCTTCGGGCAGAAGCCAGCTCATCTTGTTAGCGTGGCGTTGTCCCTAATCCTCCAGAAACCCGCAAGGTTAGTGGTAATGCGTCGTTTCCTTCATTCAGTCGTTCCGTTTCAACAGATTATCGCCTTTTGTCACTTCGTGCCAAAAGGTTCGTGCTTGCTGACAAAGACTTCGTCTTAGACAGCAATCCCGCCCTTGCGGGCGGGATGCGCACCGATAAACTGTTTTCACTTCACTCCTTCATTTCGGTCACTTAGGTTGTAATGTATTCGTTGCGTTCGTCGCTTCGTTTCACAATGTCTTATTACTCTCTGTGGCTCTGCCTTCGGCAGCCCACAGACAGCAAGGGGCGCTTGATAATTTTGCTCTCCTGCGGGTCGCAAAACTATCACTAACTCTTGAAGCCTGCGGCATCAAGAGTTAGCCGCACCCTAATAAGACATCGTTCCACTGCGCTCCTTTTTTTATGCGTAAGTGTGTAGTGCTAAGTTACGGGTTTCTACCCCACCCAACCACCATAAAATGGAAGTCGCTCGGCAAGCGCGAAAAATAAAAAAGAGAAAGCGGCTCAGGGGGTCGGCATATTTCTTCCGCCTGCGGCGGAAGAAATACCGGGCAAGCCAGGCGGTTTCTTAACGCTTTCCGGGCGGAGCCTCAATTTCTCCACCCTGAAAGCTAAAACCGCCTTTGCCTATAATGCGCATTATAGTCACTTGCCCTTGCCTCGCCCCTTCGCTTCGCCTTTCGGGTTAGACATAACATCGTTATGTTAACTTTCTCTTTTTTATTTTTCACACAAGACTCGCTCCCTGTATTTCAACCCCCAGTTCCGCAGACCCCCCATTCTTGGGGGGTCTGCGGTGAGAGCCTCAAGTTAGTTTATCGTCGTGAAAAAAAGTAATGGTTTGATATATGCGGGGTTATGTTCGTTTACAACGTGGTTTTATCGAATATTCTTTAGCGGTTTATTTTGGAAGTATGGGTTTCTCTCTCACATTGATTAGTCTAAGTTCAAAAACTTCCAATCTTTTAAATTGGTTGGATCATATGTGTAATTTTTGCTGTCTTGGAAACGCCAGCTTTTCTTGTCTTTTATCACAATGCCGCCAAACAGCTTTTTGCCATTTTTGGTTTCCGCCGAAATATATTCTGCCAATCCTTCTGCGCGCTCTTGCGCAGTTTTGGCGTAAATTCCACCTTTCGTATCAAACAAACCAAGTCGCCCATCGTTAAGCATAACTATAAAATCGAGATAAAACGGTTTCTTTTGTCCGTTCTCAATATATGGTACGGCAAAATATGAGCCATCCTGCCGCCCGTTCTTAAACCACCATTTCACTTGTTTGGCTTTTTCCAAATATTTAATAAACTCAACTTCAATATCGCTGTCTTCTTCAAAAAGCGAGAGATTATTCGTGCCTTTTGTTTTGGCGAAATACGGCTGGATACTTGACCGCTTATAATTTTTTTGCACGAAAGTCAGATTGTAGTTAATTGTTTTCGGCACATTCCACGGTTCATCATTTTGTATTAGGTCGTGCTTTCCCTTGCCAACAATTTCCTGATAAAGCTCTTTAGCCCGATTGATAACATCAATCACGGCTTGGCGGTTTTCTTCGGCTAAAACGATGGCTTGGATTTTGTGCCAATCGTCAACGCCCATCTTGTATGATTTATCAAAGAACCGATACAAAGAATCGTTAATGCGTTTGATAGAGCGAAGCTCCGGGGCAAACGGTACGAGATTTTCCCGCGCGAAATAATCAAAAGCGATTTGTAGTTCAACTTCGTTTTTCGGAATATCCAAAGTGCCTTTCTTTTTAATGCTTTTCGTTTCTTTATCTACATCGGTAATTTTTCCGCTTGCGATAAGTTTAGTATCCACAATGCTATGTTTGAGCGAAATCCGGCTTTTGAGTTTTAGATCATCCGCCGCTTGAAAGAAAACTGGTACAAAATCGGATGACAGACGCGTTTCTTCTCGGAAACGCTTGGAATGATAGGAAGTCAAATCAATATCACTGTAATCTTCGCGCCGTTTGCCCTCAAAAATCGTAATGTATTCTTTGGCGATATCCTCGGCAATGCCGATATTGCTCAGGCTGGTATAAACGTAACCGATATTTAATTCCGCATTTTTATAATGATCGTGTTCGGGCATACGCATAATACGTCCGATGGTCTGAATAGAAAACACCATACTTTTCCATTCGCGGAACAAAGCCAAGATTGCAGCTCGCGGGCAATCCCAGCCCACGGCGATTGCTTGTTTGAAAATCATCACCTCAACTTCGTTTTCGTTTTTCTCAATGTTTTCAAGGTTAATCTTGCTATCTTTGTCCGAAAGATAAATCGCCAGCCGTCCGTTTTCCGTTGTAATGCCGTATTTGCCAAGCAACTGCACCACCGCATCCTTTTTGCCTATCAATCCTTTACGATTGTCAGGGATTTGAATGAGCATGAGCGGATTAACATTTGATTCTTCTGCTTCATACAATTTGGCGAGTTCCGCGCGCTTTTTCAAAGCGGCTTCAACTACAATCTCATCAGCCGTTTTATTAGCGAGTTTTTTATCCAATTTGTAATTCTCAAAGCCAGGGTTGATAACGATTTCTTTCTTGATCATTCCCTCATTTTTTACATCTTTGAGTTCCACTTCCACGCCACGAAATACGCCTTTGAGCTGCGGCGTAGCCGAAACCTCAATCGTTATCTTTGGGCCAATATCTTCAATCAGTTCTTTGGATTTTTCCGTTTCAGCGTTGCGGTGGCTTTCATCAATGACAAGAATAATAATTCGGCCCTCGTCTTTGGTTCGAGCGACAATGTTGGAAAGATTATTATCCCGCTCGTTCTCACGGACATAGATATTGCCTTTTTTATTGATACTTGCCCAGTTTAAGAACAAAATCTCATTTTCGCTGATTTTCCTTTCGTCCAAATCTTCAAAATAGGAACACTTAAGTCCGACGCCAAACTGGTCGTAGTATTTTTTTAAACTATTGCGGCTTTGGTCATGCAGTTTATTGACGGCAATCCAGATAAACGAAAACTTTTTGCCGTCAATACGCGAATCAATAAGCCGCTTCAATAACTCCGCCATCATCAGTGTTTTGCCAGAGCCGGTCGGCGACTTGAAAATGCAGATTTTGTTTCTTTCCGCATCCAAAAGATCGGTGATTTCCTGCTTCAACTTTACAATGGCTTTTTCTTGGTAATCTTTAAATTCAATCCACATAGTATTTATTTAAAAATCTCCCTATACACTTTCAAGATAACTTCGGGAATGGCGCAAAGCGTAACCTTGCTTTTTACATCGGCAAATTGTTTTTCATGTGGATCGTCGCCAAGCGAAAAGACATAAGTGTTGAAATTCCCTTTGATTTTTTTGATCGCTCTCTTAAAATCGCCGATGGCTTCCTCGTAAAAAACAATGCCGAGATATTTATCTCTGTTTTTAAAAATCTTAAAATCGCTTTCGTCTTGTATTAATTCAAAAGCGTTTTCGTGAATACAAAGCATTTCTGTTGATTCGCTTACGAGCTTTCGTTTGTTTCTGTCTGTTGGTTCGGCTTCAACAAAATCGCAAACATAGTATTTTAAGTTGCCACCAAGTCCAGCGACGTTTTCACCCTTAGTGTTTTTGTATCCTTTGATGACTTTTTTCAAACGTGGATAACAAACATCCTCGCAGATATTATTTTCGTTATTCGTACAAAGAATAAACTGGCGATTGCCGCCGTCTTCGTCTTCTTGATTAAGATCCATAACAGCTTGCCCTGTTGTGCCTGACCCAGCAAAAAAGTCTAATACAACTGCATCGTTTTTTGCGCCGTACCTCAAAAAGAATTTTATTAACTCGGTTGGTTTTGGATTTTCAAAAATATCTTTTTTCCCAAAAATATCGGTTAGTTCATTTGTGCCATCTGCCGTTGTTGCTAAATCGTATAAAATACTTCTTTCTTTTATCTTTTTTACACCCTTTCCATCAAAATATATTTTTTCATACGGTTTCCATCTATCGTTTTTCTTTTGCCAGTAAATTAAATTCTTTTTAATTAACATATCCATACGTTTCTTGCCTACACGCCAACGTCCATCTACACCATCTGGTGCAATAGGATAAATATTTTTTCCATTAGGTGCTTTAATAGAAAAATACATTTTTGGCCTATCTTCTCGCCTTGCAGTATTGCCCCACTTTGCCAGTTTTACGGCAGTAAATTTTCCCAGTTTATCCGACTTATTAAATTCTGATTCGCTAACCGGAATTTTTTCATCCAGCCATTGAAACTCTTTTGATTTTGCATAAACAAGAATATATTCATGTTCCGTGACGAAATAGGAATCGGCTTGCCCACCACCTTCTTTTTTTCTCCATACCATTAGTCCAACAAAATTATTCTCTCCAAATATTTCATCGCAGAGAAGTCTTAAAGGTGCTTGCTCAGTATTATCTATACTTATAAAAATGGCTCCCGTTGGTTTTAATAAATTTTTGGCAAGCTTTAGCCGCTTTTCTATAAAAGAAAGCCATTTGCTATGTCTGAACGGGTCTTCTCTATCAACAAACTTATCATTATAGCGAAAATCATTTCCACCTTTTACGCCTCGGTTATAAGGTGGATCAATATAGATAAGGTCAATCGCTTCTTGGTGAGTAAAATTTAGTACAGCGAGTGAATGATAGTTGTCGCCTTTAATGAGAAGATTAACGGGCTTAGTTTTGTCGCCGTTTTTTTTCATGCCTTTAATTTCTTTCAAAATCGGAAACGGCCTGCCCGCCATCTCATTCGGGAACATTTCGCTTGGAGTGCGCGCGTCTGGATTGATGAGAATATCAATTTTTTCTTCCGGCAGCTCTCTATGCCACACAAGACCGTATTTCGTTTCCTTGATGCGGCGAAGTTCCTTTATTAGTTCTTCTTTTGACCAATTGTCGTAGTTTATTTTTCTTGCCATATTTTTATTTTAACACCCCTTGTTCTTACACCGCAGTCTTTTCTAAAAAACTCTACTTTACCCTCACGGCGCTGTTTGTTTTTTATTCTTTCTCCATCTTCACAAAAAACGCCGACAGACTTACTACCAAACCTACTTTTTCCTTTAAGCCCTCTTTAGGATCCTTCTGTTTATAATGATTATAATACTTATCCACATCCTCAATAAAATATTCTATAGATTCAATTTTTTGATAGCCGGCTTTTGCCCAAGCCGCACAAACTTTCTCAATGGCTTCTCTTTTTTGATCCTCTGTTTTTGCCAACCAGTCTTTGCCATCCCATGTTACAATTTCCTGGCTTCCAATCACCCGCCATATTGCTCTAACTTCCTCAGCTTCGCTTTCGGTTAATGTCCTATATCCACCCTCTCTTGTCCAATTTCCACCACTTACAGCCCCTTCTGCGCCCCTTAAATGTCCTGTTATACTCACGATGGCGATCGCAAGAACCATCAAAATCCTCAAAATTCGCCTTTTGCCGTTGTTTGTCTCAAGTTTGCCCTTCATATTTCGCTTATAAGCCCTCTTTGTATCTAAACAGTATCAAACTACGGCACAATCTTAATCTTTATACTCAGGAAAATAATCGGCAAGATTTTTGCCGTTATAATAAACATCGGCAACCAACCTGCCCCACTGATCCACGATCTTGGCGCTTTGGATATCCACCGTATTCCCCAGGATGAGATCTTTTAGTTTTTGCTTTGCTTGCTCGTACCCTAGCTCCCCTTTTTCAGGCGTGTCGTAGCCTGTCGGCCGGACAGTGTCTCCGTTCTTCTCGTTCCACTTCCAGCCGTTCTTAACCTTAAAAGTATCACCGTCAACAACTTCGCTTACCGTAAAATCCGCCATTTCTCTATTTCCTTTTCTCTACAACTCAGCAGCATTACGAACTTACAATTTGTATTTTTTAGCTACGGTCTTTTTGAAAGACAAAAGATCATCAACATGCTTTTTAAATGTGCCCTGATCAAAACTGCCTTTTGAATGTTTTTTTATCAAATTTAGATACGGCTGCGCTTTGGTTTTTTGCTCATTGCCCAACAATGCTTGGTACACTGTCTGTGCAATCCATATTGCATCACTACGGGAAGAATACGTTTTCTTTTTTATTAAATCTTCACATATTAATATCACTTTTGCCCTAATGCGCTTAGCATGGTAAGAATAATAAATAGCATTATTTTTATTGGTAGCAAGACTAGCCAATCGATCATATAAAAACGCTACATTTATTCCGTTATAATAATCCTGTCTAATATAAAATCCTTTCTCATAATACCAAATAGCTAGCTCGATAAACTTCCGTTGGCTTGTTTCTTCAAACATCCTTTTATATATTGCTCCACACAATCCAAGAGTTTCGGGATCTGTAGTGGAATCGGGTCTTAGTTTTTTTAAAATCCTTAGCGCTTTTTTCAATGCTGAAAGCTTATTAGGCTTTTCAGATTTGTACGTCGCCAACGCAAGCCGTTGAATAATAAATTGGTTATTATTGTCGTACTTCAAAGCAGCACTTAATATCTTACCCGCAAGCTCAAATTCACCTCTGTTTTTAGCGCTTTCAGCATCTTTTACGAGGTCAGAAATAGACGGCGGGGTATATGACAACTCTCTTTTTTTGCCTTTACTTACAGACGATAATTTTGGCGGTTTCAACGACGCAAGATAAGTATAAACCGGACTATCTATATTGGACTTAGACAAAACAAGGCGAAGTTTTTTTTCTAATTCTCTCTTAAATCTTTTTGCTTCACTTACCCCGATATCAATACCTAAGTGCTCATATGAATCAATGATGGTGTGATTCACATCAAATGGATACTTAAGTCCTTTTTCTGAGATTACTATCGTACTATACGGGCGAAGTGCGTGCCTTACACCAAGTTCGTATAGCGCATTTGCATTAAGTGTTGAAATATCCGCTATTACAACCTCAGCTTTATAAATCCAAAGGTACATTGCCATATCAACAACTCCGCTTATTGCAATGTCTTTTGCTCTAAAACATTCTAAATTTAATTTTTTGCAGGCCGGCAGAATGATATTTTCAAATGTTTTATCAAGGTTAAATTCATGTCCAGAAGCAAGATCTGTCTTAGCCCCATAGCCTATTATGACAAAACAAGTTTTTTTTGATTCTTTTTCGCTCATACGTTAACACCTTTTCAATTCTTGTCTTCCTTTTTAACTTTGGATGTTTAAGCTTTTCCTATAGCCTTCGTTATAGAATCAAAAGTAAATGATAATGCCCACGTAGCACCTACTCCTACAATTTCATCTGGCGAAGTATTTGTCGAATCCGTTTTTACCGCGACTAACTTCTTTTTTAATTCTATCGCCTTCTTTATTTCCCATTTTATCCAACTGCTTTTATGGGTTTTCTTTCCAATTAAGCATAAGAAATATGTTGAGTTGTTAATTCTGTTTGATATTACTCTTTTAATTACGGCCGCATCTGTTGAATCAACAGAAACATCTACAGATTGATCGTAAAGACTGAAGTCAAACTCAGAATTTTTATCCCACGCTAATAACAAATTCTTGTAGTGCTTATCGTTATCGTAGTCGTAACTAATAAATACTTTCTTAGCCATTTTCTCCCTCCTTCTTTTGTTTTTTAATATGCTGTGTCCACTTCGTATTCTCTTTTGAAATCATATTCTCCACGCTTTCAACAAACTTGTTGAAAGCGTTCCCGCCATCATATGGACCTGTTTTGGTCAGATACAAATATTTTTCATGTTTCAATGATTCCGCGGTGGTTCTATATTCAATCCAGTTCTCTTGAAATTTATAAAGACTTACTAAACCAGCAATGACCGCTATTATCACACCCAAGAAACCAACTGCAAATTTCACTCCAGGCGCAGTCTCTGTAATATAGCCTACTAAAAATGGTATCAATACGGCCATAAAAATTTCAGCAGCTTTTAACTTCTTATACCATTGTTGATTCCACTGACTCTTTTTATCATACCAATTAATTTGACCATCTAACCTGTGCGAAATGTATTCTTCTTCGTTCATCTTTTAAACTCCATTTTAAGAACACTCTTTATTATATGAATAACGTTCCCGTGAATTTTTGATTAAATGAGCCAATTCCGTCCGTGCATTGTAAGCCCTTTCAATAATACTATTCAGCGCTCCCCCACTTGCCGGATATGTATAAAATTTTGCATAGCCGGCGTCAACATTCAATGATACTCTGACTGGAAGAGTTTTATAGCTTTGGTATAGTTGGATTGCGACTAATCCGTTTGGGGGCGGCCCATTACGTGGTTGTCGTAATGACGCTTGCACTTCCCAATCTACAAAACGTCGCGCCCAAGTACATCTTCCAATTAAGACTATCGTAACGGTTGAATCTTGCAAATAAAGTTCTCTTATTCTACTCATCACATAATCAGTATCTTCTGAATCAATAATATCATCAGTCATAGCAATCCCCCGGCGAATAAAAGTGCCATCAAATTTATCACAAAAATCATCTACAGCCGTTTGATCTGCCTTATGATAGGAAACAAAACATTTATGTTTAGCCATTTCACCCCCATTTTTTACCTCTTAAGGTTTTGTAATATCTTTATTATTTTTTCTGCAGTTGTTCCATACGATAACGCTTGTTCGACAGAAATCCTATAATTTTTGTCTTTTCCATGAGCAGACTGATTCCTTAGATCTCTTAAATCGCCAATAATTGCAAGTTTAGTGTTATCTAAATTAGTATATTTTTCCAAACATTCTATATTATGGACAACAGAACGATATGATGGGGAATCTGGAGAAATAGCAAGCCTCATGACAGCTGAATGAATTGCTGCTTCTACGGTTGCCCAAGCAATTAATATTGCACCTTCTGGTGAACGTGGAGCGAGATCAGCAATTTGTTCCCCTAAAGAGGAATAAATTATTCGTTCACTTTCAGGTATCGTTTTGTTTTCAATTGTTTCTGGTAAAGCTTCTGCAGATGATTTAAGTTTTTCAAATTCTATTTCCAAATCTTTATATCGAAATTTTGTTAAAGAAATCACAATTTTACTTAACGGATTTTTAAGAATTAAAACAATAATCAATACAGTTATAGGCCAAGCTAAATACGAAACCATGGCTGATATAAATTCAAATAATGACATTTTATTTAAACTCCACTTCCTGCTGCACCCTCAACGCATCCTCTTGCGTCAACGTGGATAAATACCTCAAAGTCATTGCCGGCGAGTTATGCCCCAAGTGATACTGCAATGCTTTAGGGTTCCCAGTCTTCCTCAGCCGGATAATCGCGTCAGAGTGCCTTAAGAGGTGTGGAAACACCCTTTTTTGCACTCCAGCGGCCTTGCTGACCTCGTTTAAGACCTGCCAGGCCCTTGACCTGTTTATCTTAAAAAAACGCTGTTTTGGCTCAATTCCGGCTCTGTAGGCGTATGATTCTAACTTCTCCTTAAGATTTACCGGCAAAGCCACTAAGCGAAGCTTCCTGCCCTTCCCTATAATCTCCATTGCCGGCTTTCCCTCAAAATTCCGTATCGAAGCCGGCACGAGCGCCAGGGCTTCGGAAATCCTCAACCCCGTTTGATACAAGAGCGTAATCAAAAGCTGATCCCTTTCCCTTTTGCAGCCTTGAGTTAACTGCCGGATATCTTCTTCGGTCAGATAACTAACCGGCATATTAACTCTATTGAGCGCTGTTTTTCTCTCGACTAAAGCGTTTCTCATATTAAACAATCCTCACTTTTGTTTAATTTTTCCCCTTGCTTTTGGTTTAAATATGCTTTTATTGCTTCCTATCCTACTAAAAATTAAACATTCTTGCTACTTTTGTTTAATTCTTCTCGCTCTTTAATTATCTCTCTTACTTTAATCATCACCATAATATCCATTAGAAAAAACTTGCTCGTTTTTTCTTGGCTATCTTCCATATGCTCTGCTACTATCTTTTGCCGCGCTTCCTCTTTTAACCTCTCTTGTTCTTCTGGCCCCAAACTCAGAAATATTTTATCCAGCCTTTCTTCTTCCTCTTTTGTTTTTAGGTATTCTTCTTTTTCCTTCTCTTGCCGCTCCCTCTCTCTTTTTTCCTTCTCATCTCTCGCCTGTTTTTCTTGTAGTTGTCTTTCTTCTTGAGTGGGCGGCAAATCCCATTCTTTTTCTAACGACACCCTCAATAAACCAACGGGATTATTTACTGTTTCATCATTTGAAATTCTAGAAATATGCAGCATCACTTTATCAAGAGAATATTTTTTTATCAACGCTTCTGTAACTTCTTCTTTTAACATACCTTGTTTTTGCGGGAATCTTTTGTTAAAAAGTTCCGCGGCCAAACTTGCTTCGCTGTTTTTATTCTCTTGTTTATATTTTTGTTCTATCTTTAAACTTTTTTTTGATTTTTTAAAAACCACTTTCCAGTCTTTTCCGTCTGTGGTTTTTTCTAAATCGGCCCGGCTTATCATGCCAGTAGATAATTCCGCGCCTTCTAATTCTTTAAGCACCGGCGATAATAATTGTTTTCTTTTTGACGGATATTTATATTCGCTTAATTCTAAATCGCTGAATAACTCTCGGGTCCGTCTCTCAAAATGATTTTTATCTGCCATTACTAAATCAATATAACGATATAACAAAACAGATATCTCTTTTTTTAATTTTACAATTTCATCAAGATATAATGGTTTAGAGTGATTATTTAATAGATTGCTTATTATTCTATTGTTTAACTTAAATGAACTGATAGCTAAATACATCTGGTTACCGGCGCGCCGTTCAAAAATAACCAGGTCATCTAAAATATTAAAATATCTTACCATCCTTTCTGTTGTGTTTGTCTCTTTTTGATAAAAAGAATCCTCCCATATAATCGGAATAACTTTTAATCTCTCCAACGCTTTATAAATGTGGCGGTAAGTGCTACGCCCCCATTGCAGTTTTAGCATTTTAGCTAAATTATGTATAGCAAAGTTTGTTTTGCCTTCTTTAGGTTTTCCCGCTTCTTCCCATATTCCAACCAATCCGCAAAATATTTTATAATCAACAATCCGTAAAATCCCCATTTCTCCCTGCTGGGTTTTCCCAATCGTAACTTTTCGCTCGGCTCTATTCCCATTCTCTAACAATATCTCTCTGGTTATTTCTCGAGATTTTTTTCTATAAGTAGAAGGCGCAAAGAGCGGCCATTTTTCAATATTCAGCTCTTGTCTTATAACCTTTTTTTCTTCCAGGACAAGTGTTTTTTCCATGTTTTTCCTTAAAGAATGAACAACAACTTTTTCCTTGTTGTTGTATCTAATAAGTATCTAAAAGAGTATTCCGCTTGTTTTTTCATTCATAAAGCCTTTATTTGCAATATATTATCAAACCAGCCCTTACTCAATATACCACATTCACTTACTCGATTTACCACATTCACTTACTCGATTTACCACATTCACTTACTCGATTTACCACATCTGTTTTAGACTCATTGACTACCGTAGACATTTTGTCCACTGTAGACATTCCTTCAGGCAATATTACTTGGTATTGGCTGCCTTTGATCTCTGCTGTATTTATAATATCAACTCTTTTAATGAGATTGACACTTATAAGTTTGTCAATGGCTCTTTGGACAGTCTTTAGGCTTATTCCAACCTCTTCGGCTATTTCACCATAGCCAATCCAGCCCGTAGTATCTTTGCCGGACATAGAGGACCGCTTATAAAGGCTTAAATAGACAGATTGCTGGCCTGGTGTAATAAACAGTTTTAATTTATCTCTTAATAAATCCTCATTGCCTACCGTAGACATTTTGTCCACTGTAGTCTTTTTGACTACCGTAGTCAATTTGTCCACTGTGGACATTTTAGGCTCTTTTTTTGGCGCTTCTGGTGGTTGCGTTTGTTTGCCGTAAAAAAGAGCTAATTTTTCTTCATCCGGCTTGGGTATATTCTTTAACGCTTTTCTTTTCATTTAACAAGACCTCGCATATTTGGTTATAATCTTCTGCGCCACGGCTTTGTTTATCAACCTCAAATATAGTTTGATTAGCGGACGAAGCCTGCTTTATCTTTGTGTCTAACCGGATAGCAGGGAAGACCTTTTCTTTATAAGTATCCTGCAACGCTTCCATGACTTCCTGGCTCATGTTTGTTCGTTTTTCATAAAAAGTGGGGATTATACCAGTAATAATAAGCTGTTTTTCGTAGTATTTCTTAATCATTGCCAGATTATCAATGACTTGGGTAGCTCCAAGCATAGCCAGATAATCCATGCTTATCGGGATAATAATTTCATCAGCATAGAGAAGGGCGTTTTGATTCAAAAGGGAAAGAGAAGGGGAGCAGTCTATTAAAACAAAATCATACCGCGCGATTTGATCTATGTGCCTCATACGGATTTTTAAGGTTTCTTCCCGTCGGGGCATAGCGCTTAATTGTAGCTCACACGAAGCCAGAGTGTTGTTAGAAATAATACAGTCAATATTATCTCGCGCCTTTACGATACAATCTTCAACAAAAGCATCGTTAATTAACAGGTCGTACATTGTGAGTTTATGATCTATTCCAAAACTTTCTTTAATATTTCCCTGAACATCAACATCTAAGACGAGAATCTTTTTATCTTTACTGGCCAGACAGCTTGCCAAAGACACAACAGTTGTTGTCTTTCCTGTGCCGCCTTTGAGATTTTGACATGCGATTTTTCTCATTGGTCCTCTTTAGTTTTAAGACTTTTTTGGTGTAATTCTTTTTTAAATTCTTCCAGCGTCTGCAGGACAATTCTCGATCTAGGCCTTGATGAACCTTTTTCCCAACGATAGACAGTTATAGCTCTAATTCCTAATCTGTCTGCAATAGCTTCTTCCGACAAGCGGTAAGTTTCCATAATATCCCGAATCTCCTGTTGAAAGTCTTTTCGCCCTTTTGTATTTACAGATTTTACTTTTTTCATTAAAACCTCCAGGATTGAATTATTGCTCTAAAAATATATCTACTTATTAAGAATGGTATCATGTGCAACCTGATGATGTCAAGGTCTTTTTGTTTTTTCTTATTTTGGCTACCGTAGACATTTTGTCCACCGTAGCCATATTTCTTTTCGGATGCCCTTCAAGTAGGGAAAACATCACCTGAATATCCCTATAATACGAGTGTTCGTTAAACATCTTCCAGATACTACATTTTCAATTTATAAGAGAATAATATTTTGATAGAGCGAAAAAATACTTGCAAAAAAGGA
>Ga0222665_1000382_pt1 | contig 27986 bp, 21 predicted proteins | sample AntAcemetagen653_FD_179853 | JGI IMG/M metagenome (GOLD analysis project Ga0222665, IMG submission 179853) | Saline water microbial communities from Ace Lake, Antarctica - #653 | ecosystem: Environmental > Aquatic > Non-marine Saline and Alkaline > Saline | place: Antarctica: Ace Lake...
TTTCTAAAACTTATAAGCAAAGGCAGCATAAAATGCCGCCGCAACGATTAGATCATTTACAGGTACTTTTTCGTTTGGGGCATGTGCCAGAATTTCATTTCCCGGGCCAAAACCAATTACAGGTATTCCATACACACCATTAATAGTAACACCATTTGTCGAAAAAGTCCATTTATCAATTAAAGGTTCTTTTCCGAACATTTCACGGATTATTTCTGCAGATTTCCGTACAGCAATATGATCTTCGGGAATTTTCCATGTCGGATAGTATTTTTCCATTGGATAAACCAGGCCTGTATATGCTTTTTCTTTATAAATAGGAACTCTGACTTCAGCATCCATATTTTTTACTATGTTTTCAATTTCGGCAATTGCCGACTCTTTGGTTTCACCCCATGTTAATCTACGGTCAAGGTGAATTTTTGCATAATCGGCAACTGCACATAACGAAGGACTCCCTGAAATAAACTCAGAAATAGTTACACTACCTTTACCGAGAAAGTCGTCATCTTTAAGTTTTTCATTGAGTTTTTCGATTTCAAGACATGCCTTTGAAGCCATATAAATTGCATTTTTCCCTCTTTCGGGGGCCGATCCATGGGCTGAAATTCCCTTAAATGACACTTCAATTTCCATACGCCCGCGATGGCCTCTGTAAATATTTAAATTGGTAGGCTCAGTACTGATAACAAGCTCAGGCCGGATTTTATCTTCTTCAATAATGTAATTCCAGCATAATCCTTCCGAATCTTCTTCGATTACACTTCCAACAAAATATATTGTAAGGTCTTTATCGAATCCGAGTTCTTTTAAAATCCTGCCAGCCGTAACAAATGAGGCAACTCCACTTTCCTGATCAACAGTTCCACGCCCATGGACGAAACCACCACTCACCTCTCCCGACAAAGGGTCAAAATCCCAATTTTCGATATTTCCTATGTCAACGGTATCAATATGACCATCAATCGCAAGTATTTTTTTTCCGTTTCCAATTCGTCCGATCACATTTCCCAAGCCATCAATTCTTACTTCATCAAAACCTGCTTCTTCCATTTGTCGTTTTAATTCCAACTGAACTTCTTTTTCCTGTAAGCTTAAGGATTTGATTTTTATTAGTTTTGAAAGATTTTGTGCGGTGTAATCTTTATATTTCTTAGATAATTCTAATATCTCTTTATTCATATTTTTCATAACATTTTTTTTTTGAGCTATAAAACCATTAATAAGTACACAATCAATAAAATCAATAATTGTGTTTCATTTACTAACTTCACATAATTCTAATTATTATTTTACGTAATAATTTTTATTTTAATTTTATCGAAATTTAGAATGGAAAAATGCTTTTTGAAGATATATATAAAACTATTAAAACACAATCAACAGGGATTTTTAAAGATCGTGGAAGTAAATTTATAGCTCTTGCAATTCCGGTTATTTCCGAAAATGAAACAAAGGAAAAGCTTGAAGTAATTCGAAAAAAATATTATGATGCCACCCATCATTGTTATGCTTATCAATTAGGTTTTGATAAATCGGCATATAGAATAAATGATGATGGAGAACCCTCGGGTACTGCAGGTAAACCTATTTTCGGACAAATATTATCAAATGATCTCACCAATATTTTAATAGTTGTTATCAGATATTATGGTGGCACAAAATTAGGAGTTCCCGGATTAATTAATGCTTATAAAACCTCAACGGCTCTTGCTCTCGAAAATTCGGAAATTATTACAAAAATCATTAAAGAAATATATGAAATCGAGTACGATTATCTTGCCATGAATAATGTGATGAAAATAATTAAAGAAGAAAAATTGGAGCAATTGGAAAATGTTTTTGATTTGAAATGCAAAATTATTTTCTCAGTCAGAAAAAATAATTCAAAAAAAGTTTATAAAAGTTTAAAAAACATTAATGGCCTATCAATCCGCTACATACACACAGTTTAATATTATACATATATCAATTATACAGACAATTGGCAAGTTTACTAATATTATGTGCATATACGACAAAAAAAGTTAAAAGTCAATAGTTATTATTTTTTTTTTTTAACTTTTTTTTCCTTTGTTTTGTTGAAAAATAATTAGAGAACATTAAAAATATTTTTGTATTGAAAACCATAGGTTTAAAATCAACTTCGAAAAAAAAATTATAAAAAAAGCCAGATCAAAAATTAGTTAATTAAAAATCAGCTATTTAAAATTACAATGGGAAAATCATTCAGCAAGGTATGGGGAAATTGTCTTGCAATAATTAGAGATAATATACCGTATCAAAGTTTTAAAACGTGGTTTGAACCAATTGTTCCCATAAAACTTGAAAATAATGTTTTGACCATATTAGTTCCAAGTCAGTTTTTTTATGAATGGTTGGAAGAACATTATATTAATTTATTAAAAAAAACTTTAAGAAAAGAATTAGGTGCTGACGGAAGATTAGAATACAGTATTGTTATTGATAGTTCATTTAATCAGAGAAAACCATATACAATACAAGTACCAACCACAAACACAAAAGCAACACAAAATCCATCCATCGCTATGCCAATTGATTTAAATAAAGGTAAATCAAAGGAGATTCCAAATCCATTTATAATACCGGGACTTAGAAAAATTAAAGTTCAATCGCAATTGGTAGAAAGCTATTCATTCGACAGCTTTATTGAAGGCGATTGTAACAGATTGGCACGTTCAGCCGGATTTGCGGTTGCTGAAAGGCCGGGTGAAACCTCTTTTAATCCGTTATTTATTTATAGTAATGTGGGTTTAGGTAAAACACATTTAGCTCATGCAGTTGGAATTCAAGTAAAAATCAAATACCCTGATAAAATTGTATTATATGTTTCTACCGAGCAATTTATTGCCCAATTTATTGATTCAGTTAGAAATAACAATCAAAACGATTTCATTCATTTCTATCAAATGATTGATGTTCTCATAATTGATGACATTCAATTTCTATCAGGGAAGGAAAAAACGCAAGATGTATTTTTTCATATTTTTAATCACCTGCATCAGAGAGATAAACAAATTGTCCTAACTTCTGATAGGGCACCTATTGATATGAAAGGCATAGAACCCCGACTTTTGTCAAGGTTTAAATGGGGACTCGCTGCCGATTTACAAACGCCTGATTTTGAAACAAGAATTGCCATTCTTCAGAAAAAGCTGTATAAAGATGGCATTAAAATTCCAAATGATGTTGTCGATTATCTTGCTTATTCAATCACGACAAATGTTAGAGAACTTGAAGGTGCTTTAATTTCAATTCTTGCACAATCGTCTTTGAACAAAAAAAGCATTACTATTGACCTTGCAAAGCAAATGATAGACAAATTTGTTAAAAATACTGCAAGAGAAATATCAATTGATCATATTCAAAAAACTGTTTGCGATTATTTTAATATTCAAATTGAGCAAATTAATTCAAAAACAAGAAAGAGAAATATTGTTCAGGCAAGACAGTTGGCAATGTATTTTTCAAAAAAACATACTAATTCATCCCTTACAACAATAGGGCTTCATTGTGGCAATAAAGACCATGCAACAGTATTGCACGCATGCCGGACAGTAAATAATCTCTCTGAAACCGATAAGCAGTTTAAATCCTATGTTGATGATTTGGATAAGAAGATTAAAGTATAAAGGATAGAGTCTTGTTCATAGTTTTCAGGATAGGTAAAAGTAGTGAATTATAGGAGAATAGTAAATTATTTGAAAATACAATTCAAATTTTTGTACCTTTGAAATGACCATTATTAAAAATAGAATATAATGACTGATAAGGTAAAATATTGGCTTGATTTATCTGATTATGATATAGAAACGGCTGTTGCAATACAAAAAAACGGAATAGAAATAGGAGAAGTTTGAAAACCAAGTTTCATGCATATGTTATAATTTAGCCTTTTTAGAATCTTTCATCATTGACTTTGAGTCTGTTTAAATGTGTTGCATTTTGCTTTCTCTGCTAACTAATTTTTTTATATTTTTACAAAAAAATTAGTTAATTTAATCTAATTAGATTGGAAAAAAATAATACCCCCGACAAAAAAATTATTGTTGAGGCTGCAAAAAGGATAAAGAATTTTGTTCATCGAACGCCTGTTTTAAGTTCTGAAAATATTAACTCACTTTTTAATACTGAGATATTTTTTAAATGTGAGAATTTGCAGAAAGCAGGAGTTTTTAAATCAAGAGGGGCGGTTAATGCAATATTTTCCCTTTCCGAAGATGATTTGAAAAATGGAGTTGCAACTCATTCGTCGGGAAATCATGCACAGGCGTTGGCAAGAGCTGCACTATTAAGAAATACAAACGCTTACATTGTGATGCCCGAAAATTCCTCTAAAGTAAAAATAGCTGCAGTAAAGAATTATGGTGGAGAAATTACCTTTTGCGAATCAAACCTTGATTCGCGGGAAAAAACCCTTGAAAAAATAATTGAAAAAACACAAGCCGTCGAAATACATCCTTACAATAATTATAAAATTATTGCAGGGCAAGCAACTGCAACCAAAGAGCTAATCGAAGATGTTGAATTATTGGATATTATTATGGCACCTGTAGGTGGAGGCGGATTACTAAGCGGGACCGCTTTGGCAACTTATTATTTTTCGCCCGGAACAAAAGTCATTGCTGCCGAACCAAAGCAAGCCGATGATGCTTACAGGTCATTTTATCAAAAAAAGTTCATCCCTTCCATCAATCCAAATACAATAGCCGATGGTTTATTTACCTCGCTCGGTTCTTTAACTTTCCCGATTATTTGTGAATATGTAAATGAAATAATGACAGTTAGTGAAGAATCAATTATTAAAGCCATGAAATTGATTTGGGAAAGAATGAAAATAATTGTTGAACCTTCTTCGGCGGTTCCTTTAGCTGCAATTCTTGAAAACAGAAAATATTTTGAAAATAAAAGGATAGGTATAATAATTTCCGGAGGAAATATTGATCTAAACAAAATACCATGGTAAACATGAAAAATTCGGGTATTTTATATTTAATTCCGACAACCCTTGGTAATGATAATACCGACAAAGTTATTCCACAATATAATTATGCAATAATTGATTCTCTTGACGAGTTTATTGTCGAGGAATTGCGTTCGGCACGAAGATTTCTGCGAAAAGCAAATTATAGAAAAGATTTTGATAAAGTGATTTTTAATGTTTTGAATGAGCATACAAGACCCGAAGAATCAGTATATTATCTTGAATCATTAAAAATAGGTAAAAATGTCGGATTGTTGTCCGAAGCCGGAGTGCCTTGTGTTGCCGATCCCGGTGCTGAAATTGTAAAAAGGGCACATAAATACAATATCAGAGTAATACCTTTGACGGGCCCTTCATCGATTATTCTTTCTTTAATGGCTTCAGGATTTAACGGACAGAATTTTGCTTTCGTCGGATACTTGCCCATAAAAGAAAACGAAAGAATAAAAAAAATAAAGGAACTTGAGAACCTATCTTTTACGAAAAATCAAACACAGGTTTTTATTGAAACACCTTATAGAAACACACAGGTTTTTAATTCATTGATAAAAGTTTGTTCAAACAAAACGCAAGTTTGCATAGCCTGCAACCTGACTCTCGAAAATGAATATATTGCTTCTAAATCAATTTTTGAGTGGAAAAAACTCAAACCCGAAATTCATAAAAAACCTACCGTGTTTTTGATATCAGCATAAACTTTGAGATTGAATTTTTTAAAACGGTACATCCTCCTCATTCATATCATTCATTTTTGAAGGAATTGTGCGAACATTTTGTTGATTATCAAAATTTGTATTTGCTTCCATGTTCTCAACGGGAGAATATTCGGTGTTTTCGGGATCAACAAATTTTGCAAATTGATTAATAAAACGCAATGAAATATCACCCAAGGCACCATTACGATGTTTGGCAATATTTATAATGGCACTTCCTGTAGTCGGATTTCCGTCCTCATCCTGATCAATATTATAATATTCGGGGCGATAAATAAACAAAACCATATCTGCATCCTGCTCAATTGCACCCGATTCACGCAAGTCGGAAAGAATAGGTTTTTTTGATCCTGCACGAGTTTCAACTGCACGACTTAATTGTGACAAAGCAAGAATTGGAATATTCAATTCTTTTGCAAGCCCTTTCAATGAACGTGAAATTAAACTGATTTCCTGCTCACGATTTGATTTTTGGTCGGCAGCAGCACTCATTAATTGCAAATAATCAACCAAAATCAATTCTATATTATGCTGGGCTTTAAGCCGGCGGCATTTTGCACGTAATTCAAAAATAGAAAGGCCGGGGGTATCGTCAATATAAATAGGTGCATCCATCAATTTATTAATTTGTGAATTCAATTGCTGCCACTCATAATTTTCGAGATTTCCCTTTTTCAGTTTATCGGACGAAAGTTGTGTTTCTGATGATATCAGTCTTGTAACCAACTGAATCGACGCCATTTCTAATGAAAAAACGGCAACCGGTTTATTAAAATCAATAGCCATATTTCTTGCCATTGATAAAGCAAAAGCCGTTTTTCCCATACCCGGACGCGATGCAATGATTATAAGATCTGATTTTTGCCAACCTGAAGTAATACGGTCCAGTTCCGTAAAACCTGATGGAACACCTCGCAAATGCCCATCCTGATCTTTTGCAGCTTGAATTTCTTTAATGGCTTCACTTACTAATTCCGACATATTTTCAAAGTTTCGTCGTAGATTGCTTTCGCTGACAGCAAATAAATTACTTTCTGCCTTATCGAGCAAGTCAAAAACATCTGTAGTATCTTCGTAAGCATCTTTGATAATATCCGATGATATTCTGATTAATTCGCGTTGGATAAATTTTTGTGATATTATTCTGGCATGAAATTCAACATTTGCACCCGATGCGATTCGGTTTGTTAATTGTGTAATATAAAACGGGCCACCTACAATTTCAAGTTCCCCGCTGCTTTTTAATTGATTTGTTACCGTGAGAATATCAACAGGTTCGGCTTTGGAAAACAATATCAAAATTGCCGAAAATATTTTTTGATGAGCTTCTTTGTAGAATACTTGGGGTTTAAGAATATCAATAACAGCAGTTAAAGCATCTTTTTCGAGCATAATTGCACCAAGAACAGCTTCTTCCATATCAACAGCCTGAGGCGGTAACTTTCCATGCTCAGGGAAAGCCTGACCAGACACAGGCCTAACCCTTCTACTTTTTACTTTCTCAGCTACTTCCTGAACTTTGCCTATAGAATTGTTTGCGTTGTTTTCCATAAGGCAAAAATATAATAATAAAATCACAAAGTAAGCCGTAAAATAATATTTTAAGATTATTTTTATATCCAATTAATAAGCCACAGATTAGCAGATTAAATTTTGGATTTTTCATTTTCATACAAAATAAATAATTTTACAATCAGTAAATCTGTGGCAGATTTATTTCCTAATCAACAAAAATTAATTATTTTTATCGCTAAAAAGAATGTCATTTTTAATCTAAAAAAGAATTAAAGCTTTGAATAATAATTTTTTTGCTTCCGATAATTACGATACTCCAAAAAATACCAAACGTGTATTTCTTGATAAATTAATGCTTAATACTCGCATCTATTTTGTTTTTAAGTTCCTAAAATTTGTTTTAAAAACCAGAAAGCTTGCTTTAACAGGAGTTTATGATGATAAAGAGTGGGAATTGTCATCATACGCAATTTTTAAGTTAATTGAAAATTGCGGTGGGAAAATTCATATTACAGGATTAGATTATTTGCGAAATTGTGAGGGGCCTGTGGTTTTCGTTAGTAATCACATGGGTACAATGGAAACAATGGTATTTCCTTGCATTATTAACCCAATAAAAAAAATAACTTTTGTTGTGAAAGACAGCCTTGTTTCACATCCTTTTTTTGGCTCAATAATGCGTTCACGAAAACCGATTGTTGTCAGCCGATCGAATTCAAGAGAAGATTTTAAAATAGTTATGGATGAAGGTGAAAAAATATTAGCAAGTGGAAAATCAGTTGTAATATTTCCTCAAAGTACAAGAAGAGTTGAATTTATACCCAAGGAATTTAATTCTTTAGGCGTAAAATTAGCAAGTAAGGCAAAAGTTAAAATTATTCCTGTTGCAATAAAAACCGACTTTTGGGAAAACGGAAAATACATTAAAGAGCTTGGGCCTATCAATCGAAAAAAACAAATTTACATTTCTTTCGGGCAAGTATTATCAGTGAAAGGGACAGGAAAAGAAGAACATAAGAATATTCTTGAATTTATTTCTTCAAATTTGGCAAGATGGCAAGCCATTTAAAGGATAAAAAAAAGGTTTCTAAAAACATTTTTTAGAAACCTTTTCATTAATTAAAAAATTTAAAATCTTTAATAACGATCGCGGTTTGAATTACCTCTGCTGTTATAACGACTATTTTCTTCCTTTGGTTTGGCTTTCTTTACAATAATTGTTCTTCCATCAAGTTCACTTTCGTTAAGTTTATCAATGGCAGAGTTAGCTTCGTCATCATCAGGCATTTCGATGAATCCAAAACCTTTGGAACGACCGGTAAATTTGTCTGTAATAATTTTTACAGAACTAACATCTCCAAAAACTTCAAAAGCCTCTTTTAGGCTGTCTTCTTGAGTGTTAAAATCTAATTTTGCAATAAAAATGTTCATAGGTATTGGTTAATGGTTAAAATAATATTATCATTTCTGATAAAAACATTTTGCAAATAAAATACTAATTAATTAAAAAAACAAAACTCTCTTTCTTTTTTATCTCAATTTTAGTTAATTATTTGTTAAATTGAATGCTTTTTTAAAGAATATTATATATTTTGTTTAAAAATAGATTTCTATTTTTTCCCCATTATAATTTACTGTTTTATCAAAATTTAATGAAGGTTCAACATCAAATCCTTTATTTTTGTCAACTATAACAATATTAAATATTCTTTCTTTTAAAATTCCCGGAAATTCCCCATTTTTTTTCTCAATTATTAATTTCCGATCTGCTTCGATCCATTTAAAAAGAATTGTTGAATATATTCCTTTTTCATAATTATAATTATCATTTTCATCTTCGTATAAAACAAATTCGGCATCAGCACCTGTATAAATCCTTAATTCAATAGGGTCGGCAGGTTTTTCTGTGGCATATTGAATTTCAGGCCCCATAGGTATTATTGATCCGGCTTTAACAAACAGAGGCATAATATCAATTGGAGTTTTCCGCTTAATAATTTGTCCTCCTTGATACGCTTCTCCAGTCCAGAAATCGTACCATACTGTTTCGGCGGGCAGATAAAGTTCAATGTCTTTGATGTTTTTAAAATTGGCCTTGTTTTCTTTATCAAGAGGAAAATACTGATGTTCGGTAACAGGAGCTACCAAAAAATATGGGCCAAACATAAACTCGTTATCAATATTGTAAACCTTCTTATCATGTGTGAAATCCATTGCAAGGCCACGCATCATAGTGTATCCATCATTCGTAACTTTCCATGCTATAGAATATATGTATGGCATCAGTCTGTAACGTAAATTATCAAATTTTAATAAAACGTCATAAGCCCAATCGCCTTTTTCGCCAAATTGCCAAATTTCGCGTGGAGTATGTGTCCCATGAGAGCGGAAGATCGGACAGAAAGCCCCATATTGAAACCAACGGACATATAATTCTTGATACGACGGATCGCTGTGTCCATCAGGATATAAACCAGGCCCTTTGCCAACATCATGGCCTCTAAGGAAGAATGCTCCAATATCGGTAGTCCAGTAAGGAATACCTGCCATACAAAAATTTAAGCCTGATGAAATTTGATCGCGCATTACATCAAAGCGAGCATTAATATCGCCCGACCATGTAACGGCTGCATTTTTTTGTTGCCCTGAAAATGCTGAACGTGTTAAAGTGAAAAATCTTTTTTCAGGGAAATCTTTTCTAAAATTTTCATATGCACCTTTGGTAGTCATTAAAGAGAAAGCGTTCAAGTTTCTGGCCATAGTTCCAAGCCGAGTATTTCCGAACTTTTTAATATTATTTTCCGATATTTCAAAAGTATGTTGATCGCCAAGTTCAGGTTCTGTGCCATCCATCCAAAGTGCATCAACACCTTTGGATATTAAACCTTTTTTGATGTGTTTCCAATATATATTACGGGCTTCTTCACTAAAAGCATCGTACAAATATCCTGAACTCCAATGCTCGGGAGAGTAAATAAATCCTTTTTTATTCAATTCATTGTAAATTTCGGTTTCGGGCCCTAATGCCGGCCAAATGGAGATCATGTAATGCATATGGTATTTATCGTGAATTTCTGCAATAATTTTTTCAGGATCAGGATAAGTTGAAGGATGAAAATACATTGAGCTCCATAATTCTTTTGCACTTTCCCATGTTTTTTTTTCGTCGTTTTCATTATAATCGGCCCAGTAACACCAATCTTGTACAATATTATCAATTGGGATTTTTCTTTTTCTGTATTGTTTGACAATACTTAGCAAATCCTCTGCATCCTTGTATCGTTCTTTGCTTTGCCAATAGCCAAATGCCCATTTCCCAAACATTGGTGCTTGTCCTGTTAAATCACGATAACCGGCAATAACTTTGTCCATATTTTCTCCGGCAATGAAATAATAATCAATTTTATCACCAACTTCCGACCAAAAACTTGCTCCGGCTTCATCGTCATTAAAAATAGTTTTTGAATAATTATCCCAAAGTATTCCGTATCCTTTTGTTGAAATCAGGAATGGATTTACGGCAACTGTGTTTGTTTGAATCAGAGTGTCGCTTGTTCCTCTAAAATTCATATAACCGTCTTGAAGTTGGCCTAAACCGTAAATTCCTTCATCATTGGATATTGTCCATTTTTGTTTTGTATTATAAACGTTTTCGTCCATAACGACATCAGCAGTAATATTTCTTGATTTTTCTTTTAATAAAATATTTCCATTATTATCAAGAAAATCAATCAAGCCGGTTTTTGAATCAATTACTAATTCAAGGCAATTTGTTTGCAGATTGATTATTCCATTGTTTTCTTTAACGTTAAATTTAATCTTAGTTGGGATTTTATCAACAATCAGGCTTGGTCTTTCAGGAAGAGAATCAGTAGGATCGTACTCTACATGAATTATATTTTGATCAAAAACATTGATTTTTAAATCAGCTTTTTCAAAATGAACGAGAATCCCATTATTAATTTTTTGATAAGATTTATCAACGGAACATGCTGATAATAAAAAGCATAAACTATAAATTAGAAGTTGAGTGAATTTATTCATTATTTTAATTATTAATTATTTTATTCAGTTACTAAAAGCTCTGTTTTCAGAAAATCAACAGAAGATTTGCCAACCATAATTTCAAAATATCCCGGTTCGATTTCATATTTCATATCCGCATTCCAAAAAGCTAATTTTGATCTATCAATATGAAATGTTACGGTTTTAGTTTCACCCGGATTGAGGCTGATTCTGGAAAAATCTTTTAATTCTTTAACAGGCCTTGTTGCCGAGCTTACTTTGTCATTTATATATAATTGAACAATTTCATCAGCTTTAACTTTGCCTGTGTTCGTAATATCAATTTTTACATCAATTGATGTTTCTTTACTCATTTTATCGCTTGATAATCTTAGGTTTGAATATTCAAAATCAGTATAACTTAATCCGTATCCGAAAGGAAATATTGCTAAGGGTTTGCCTGTAACAAAATCAAAGTATTGAGCACTTGGTTTATGGTTATAATACAAAGGTATTTGACCAACCGAACTTGGGTAAGTTATTGTGAGTTTCCCTGAAGGGCATGTTTCTCCAAATAAAATATTTGCAAAAGCATTTCCTGCTTCCTGGCCCATATACCAGCCATCGATAATTGCAGGGACATTTTCTGCAATCCAATTTATTGCAAGTGGGCGGGCATGCATCAAATAAACTAATACAGGTTTGTCTATGGCCATAACAGCTTTAACCAATTCATCCTGATCGCTTAACAATTCTAAAGTACATGCATCACCAAAGTGTTCCGACATCCATGCTTCGCGACAAAGTTGTTCGTTTTCGCCAATTGCAATAATCACAAAGTCAGCTTGTTTTGCGACTTCAACAGCCTGATTTATAAGTTTAAGATTTTCTTCATGTGAAGGAAAATCAGTTTTATCAAGAAACTGGTAATTATTCAAACTTATTGTATCACCGTTTTTTGAAATCATACATCCCTCTGCATAAAGAATTTCACAATCATTGCCGACTTTATTTTTTAATCCTTCTAAAAGCGAAACATTTTTATTTGGAACGCCTGAGTAATCGCCGAGATAATTTGTTGCAGCACAAGGCCCGATAATAGCTATTTTTTTATATTGATTTTTTTTGATTGGAAGTAAATTGTTTTCGTTTTTTAAAAGAACCATAGATTTTTCGGCTGCTTTTAATGCAAGTTTTCGGCCTTTGATATCAGCTGATTTCTTTTTCGCATTTTCCGGATCAATGTCTTTATTATTATCAAATAATCCGAGTTTAAATTTAAGTGTCAGGATTTTTGAAACTGCATGATTTAAGTCACTTTCGCTGATTTTGTTTTCTTTGACCAGCTCAATTAGATGGGCATAATTTGATCCATAAGGTAGGTCAATAGTTACTCCGGCTTTGAAGGCTCTAAGTGCAGCGTTTATTTCAGTTTCTTCAACCTTGTGTTTTTTCCATAACTGATCAATACCGTACCAATCGGACACAACAACTCCATTAAATCCCCATTCTTTAAACAAAATATCAGTTAACAACCATTTGTTTGCATGCGAAGGTATTCCATCAATTTCGTTGTAGGAAGCCATAACACAGGCAGGTTTAGCATTTTTAATACATAATCGGAAGGGCTCAAAATGAAATTCGCGTAAAACTCGCAAAGAAAAGTTTCCGGGTGATTGATTTAAGCCTCCTTCCGGTTGCCCGTAAGCGGCAAAGTGTTTTAGTGTTGAAGCAACATGGCCGGGGGCAATGCTTCCGTTATTGCTGCCCTGAAATCCCATTACCATTGCTGCTCCCAAAATTCCGGTCAAATACGGGTCTTCGCCACAAGTCTCTCCCGTGCGGCCCCAGCGCGGGTCGCGGCAAACGTCAATCACAGGAGAAAGTACTAAATTTGTTCCTCTTGCATTTGCTTCTTCTGCAATAAAATTATATAAGTTTTCAATGAAATCGGGATCCCATGAACATGACAATCCTATAGTTTGAGGAAATACGTTTGTGCCGGGATTCATCAAGCCATGATGGCCTTCATCAATGAAAATTACAGGAATACCAAGCCTTGTTTTTGCTTTTAAATAATTTTGCAATTGATTTCGCATTTTTACGGTTTCTTCAAGTGTTCCGTCAAATTGCGGATTCATCATTCCAATACCATTGCTAAACATTGTTTCCAGAATTTCAGGACTAATTAGTTCGGAATTGTCAATTGCAAGTTTTCGAGGATGTGTACTTAATAATTGTGCAACCTTTTCCTCAATTGTCATTTGCGAAATTAAATTTGAGACTCGTTTTTCGATTGCTATGTTTGGATTTTTATAATCTGTATTTTGTGCATTAATTATCATGAAAAATAATGAGATGTGTATGATCAGGAATATTTTTTTCATTTTTACATTTTTTGTTTAATATTTAAGATGCTTTGATTTTTTATTTTAATAAAATATTTTAATATTTTCTCAAGTATGTATTTATAATATTTTCTAAATACTCTTGTTTTCCGCTTTTAATTAGTGGTTCATCATTTTGAAGAATCCATTTTTCCAATTCTATAAAATCAATTTCTTTGTTCATTATTTTAAGGCCTATTCCTTTTTTATACCCGCGATACCTTTCTTCAATAAAGTTATCAATAATTTTATCTTTAATAATTTCATTAGCTATCAATAGTCCTTTTGCAAAAGCATCCATTGAGCCTATATGAGCATAAAAAAGATCGGATAAATCTGTTGAACCTCTCCTGAGCTTAGCATCGAAATTAAAACCACCCGTTCCCAGGCCTCCTTGTTTCAATACAACCAACATGGCATAAACGGCATCATATATATTAGTTAGGAATTGATCAGTATCCCATCCAAGCAAGGCGTCGCCGGTATTAGCATCAATGCTTCCTAAACGGCTGGCTGCAGAGGCGACGTTTAATTCATGCTGAAAAGTATGTCCGGCAAGTGTGGCATGGTTTGCCTCAATATTAAGTTTGAAGTCATCAAATAAGCCATAAGTTCTAAGGAAATTCAAAATAGAAGCCGCATCAAAATCATATTGATGTTTTGTTGGTTCTTTGGGTTTGGGTTCAATCAGTAGTGTTCCTTTAAAATCTATTTCCTTTTTATAATCCACAGCCATTTCGAAAAATCTCGCCAACTGTTCTTGCTCTTGTCTATAATTTGTGTTTAATAAAGTTTCGTAACCTTCTCTTCCTCCCCAAAACACATAATTTTCACCACCGAGTTCTTTTGTAACATCCATAGCATTTTTTACTTGCGAGGCAGCGTAAGCAAAAACATGTGGATCGGGATTGCTTCCGGCTCCATGCATAAATCGCGGATTTGAAAAAAGATTTGCAGTTCCCCAAAGCAGTTTAACTCCCGTATCTTTTTGAAGTTGTTTAGCTTTTTCAATTATTTTATAAAGGTTTGAATATGATTTGGCAAAATTGCTGCCTTCAGGGGCTATGTCTCGATCGTGAAAACAATAAAAGGAAACACCTAATTTTGTAAAGAATTCAAATGCTGCATCAAGAGTTTTCTCGGCAATTTCCATAGGGTTTTTACCTCTTTCCCATGGCCTATTGTAACTACCCCATCCAAACATATCGGCGCCGCATCCTTTCATTGTGTGCCAATATGCAACTGCAAATCGGAAATGTTCTTTCATGGTTTTTCCAGCAACTACTTTGTTTTTATCATAATATTTGAATGATAAAGGATTATCTGAATCTTTTCCTTCAAATTTAATTTTTTCTATTCCTTTAAAATATTCCATTTTTTTATTTTTTATTTAATATTTTTATTGAGCCTTTAATTCTTTATCTAAAATGTTAAGCCATTTATTATATGAATCAGAATATGCTTTATTATTTACAACAGGCTCAATTACATTTATTTTCTTTAAACTTTTGAATGCCTCACCATAATTTTTATAAAATCCGTAACCAATACCTGCACCTCTCGCAGCTCCTACCGATCCGTCAGTATCGAATAATTCAATTGTGGCGCCGGATAAATTTGCAAGAGTTTCCCTAAAAACCTTGCTAAGAAACATATTTGCGTTCCCAGCTTTAATAGTTTTTATTTGAATACCAACTTCTTTCATTATCTTTATTCCATAATACAGTGAAAAGACAATCCCCTCTTGTACAGCCCTGAAAATATGTTCCTTCTTATGTAGATTAAAATTTAATCCATGAATTTGTGATCCAATATTTCTGTTTTCAAGAACTCTTTCAGCACCATTTCCAAATGGCAAAACAATAAGGCCCTCGCTACCAATAGCAATAGTTTCAGCCATAGCATTTATTTCTTCGTAACCAAAAGCATTATTACCAATATTATTTTTTGCCCATGAATTTAGAATTCCAGTTCCGTTTATACATAAAAGAACACCCAATCTTTTTTGTTTTGAACTGTGGTTGACATGGGCAAATGTATTTATTCTTGAAAATGAGTCGTATTTGATCTCATTACTAATCCCGTATATTACTCCTGAAGTACCGGCTGTTGCAGCTATTTCACCGGGATTTATAACATTTAAAGAAAATGCGTTATTAGGTTGGTCGCCTGCGCGATAGCAAATTAGTGTGTTTTTGTTAAGGCCTAATTCTTTTGCTGTTTTTTTGCAAATTTTTCCCTGGTTTGAAAAAGTAGGAAGAATATTAGGCAAGAGGTTTTTTTCTATTCCATAAAATTTTAATAAGAAATCTGCAATCTCATTTTTTTCAAAATCCCAAAATATTCCTTCTGACAAACCTGAAATAGTGGTGTTTTTTTCTCCCGTCAATCGCATTGCTATATAATCGCCTGGAAGCATAACTGTCTTAATCTTTTCATAAGTTTCAGGTTCATTTTCCTTCACCCATTTTAATTTTGATGCTGTAAAATTTGCGGGTGAGTTCAAAAGCCTGCTTAAGCATTTTTCTTTTCCTATTTTTTGAAAAGCATCTTCTCCTAACTTGCTTGCGCGGCTGTCGCACCATATAATTGAAGGGCGTAATACATCATCATTTTTGTCGAGCAAAACTAATCCGTGCATTTGGTATGAAATACCTATTGATTTTATATCGCTTGAAGAAATACCCGATGAGAGTAAAATTTCCCGTGTAGCTAATTTTAAGTTTTTCCACCAATCTTCGGGATTTTGCTCAGCCCATCTAGGGCGGGGTGAACTGATTTTCATTTCCTTTTTAGGATAAAAGGAAGTTGCTAAACATTTACCGCTATTGCCATCAATTATTGATGCTTTTACAGATGAGCTACCTATATCATATCCGATAAAATACATGTTTATTTATTTACTTATTTATTTTTCCAAAGTTTTTCCATTTCTTCAAGGGTTTTGCCTTTTGTTTCAGGTACTAATTTCCAAACAAACCATGCAGAAAAAATACCCATTACTCCGTATATCCAATATGCAAAACCATGATTAAATTTCTCAGTTAAAAATGATGAGTTATTTAAAATTGGAAAAGTAGATGAAATCATATAATTGGAAATCCATTGTGCTGCTACTGCAACAGCCATCGCTCTCCCCCTTATTCTGTTAGGGAAAATTTCGGATAATAATACCCATGTAACAGGCCCCCATGATAAGGCAAAGCATGCAACATATCCCAACATGAAAATCAATGCTGACAAGCCAAGTGAATCAGAGAAAAATGCAAAGCCTAAAGCAAACATGAAAACGGCCATTCCTAAACCGCCGATAATTTGTAAGGGTTTACGGCCAAACTTATCAACCGTTAGAATTGCAAAAACTGTAAATGTTAAATTAATAATACCTACAATTATTGTTTGGAGTAGAGCATAATTGGTTCCCGAACCCATGTTTTTAAATATTTCGGGAGCATAATATAAAACAACATTTATTCCAACAAATTGCTGAAAAACAGATAAAAGTATTCCTATAACTATAATTATTATTCCAAAAGAAAATAATTTTCCCGATTTATGGATTATTGTGGATTTAATTTCTTCTAAAATTATTTTAGCTTTTTCAGCCCCGTTAATTCTTTTTAATATTTCAAAAGCTTTTTCGGGCTGATTACGAATTACAAGATATCTCGGCGTTTCAGGTATGAAGAATAACAAAATAAGAAACAATATTGCGGGAATTGTTTCGGAGGCAAACATCAGCCGCCAACCGATTTTATTCAGCCAAATATCATCACCCTGAAGAGCAATATAATAATTCACAAAATATACCACCAACATCCCCAAAATTATTGCAAACTGATTCCACGAAACGAGTTTCCCCCTAATTTCGGGAGGAGAAACTTCAGCGATATACATAGGAGAAAGCATTGATGCTAAACCAACACCCATCCCTCCGATTATTCTGTAAAATACAAATAAATAAATAAAAGTGTGATCAGCCGTTCCGATTGGCTTGATAAACATTTCGGGCATAGATGAACCTATGGCTGAAAACAAAAATAGAATAGCGGCAATCATTAATCCCTTCTTTCTTCCAAGATGCAAGCTCACTAATCCTCCCATTATTCCGCCTATTATGCAACCTATCAATGCGCTGGAAACTACTAAGCCTAATCGAAAGCTTGCCGCCGTTTCCGATAATTCAAAAGGTTCAATAAATACTTTCTCTATTGAGCCTACTGTTCCGGAAATTACAGCTGTATCATAACCAAATAGTAAACCTCCAAAAGTTGCTACAAGAGTTAGCCCTATAATATAAAAACTTGATTTTGTGTGTTTATTACTTTTCATTTATTAATAATGATTTATGTTTGTTCTTGGTTTAAGTTGATAGAAGGTTAATTTCGTATTGGATTGCGATTTAACTCATTGCCTATACTTTAACACTATTTTAATTATTCGGTATTCATATTATTTTTTTTAATTAATTAAAACAAACATACAAATTGTTTTCAATATTTTTCTTGTTTTAAGCATAACTATTTCTAAAGATTATTCTTCAATAAGTAGAATAAATAAGAGAAATTTAACCGGAATGCTTATTATTTATTAATAGAATTTGTTTAATTCTGCTTTTCATAAGAAAATTCGGGCAGTAGATTTTATAATGAATAATTGCTTTTTGAATACTGATTCTTTTGTTTCATAGAGAATTCTAAGTCTTTTAGTTATTGATTTGATTTGAATTTATTTTAAGATTCTTTGGGGAGGCTTTGGTTTTATTTTTTTTAAAATTTAAAGTGGAAGTAAATATGTTTACAAACTTTAATTTCTATTATTCATCAGTTGTAGCCCTTTTGTAGCCCCTAAATTCAAGCTTTCATCGGGTAAGTATTATAGCTTTGCAAAAGTGAGTATTTTTTTTTAAACTTAATTTTTATTTTACATGAAAAAAGTGTTATTTTTAATGGTATTTATTGTGAGTGGTATAATAAGTTTCTCACAAGTATTGGGTGAGGGAGACCTTGTCCCTAATATTTTTTGGAAAGATTCCAATGGAGGTGAACCTCAAATGAAATATTTGTATGATATAACATCCCAGAACAAATATGTGTGGATTGATTTTTCTTCTACTCAATGCTCACATTGTAACCAAGAAGCACCGTATTTAGAGGAAAGCTGGCAAAAGTATGGGAAAGATCAAGGTGATTTATATGCTGTAACTTCAATGTTTTATATTAATGAATCAGGATATAATGCACCCGGTTTTACCTGGGAATATTTAAATGGGGAGGGATGGAGAACACTTTTTGATCCTCCTTTGAGTTTTTACTTATGCAGTAAAGACACAGGTTTATACAGATATATGTATAATGTACCTGAAAATCCTGTTAATTTTGGTGTTGAGGGTTTTCCGAGAAACGTACTTATTGGCCCCGATAATATTGTTGCAAAAGTTGTGTATGGATTTAGCCAAATTAAGCATCTTTCAATTGAAGCTGTTATCAATGAGGGATTAGGTATTCTTCCACCAACAAATTTAACTGCAATTTTAGAAGAAGATGAACAATCAATTGTCTTATCATGGGATGTTTCGGTTAATAGTGCAAGATATAATGCCATTTCTTACAAAATATTTAGAAACGGTCAAATCTTGACAGAAATAGCTGATATAAATACAAATAGCTTTGTAGATGAGGACATTGAGGAAGGTTCAATATATTATTATCGAATGTCAACAACATACCGGCGAACAGAGATTTTAGATTTATATATTGAGTCATTGAAAACAGATAAGACAGAAGATATTATTGTTGGTGGCTTAGGCCCGGGCGAATGGTTATCATGGGGATCCGGCCCATTCAATACTCAAGTGGGAGTTTCGAGAGTTTTTGCGTATGCAGTTGATTTTGATTTATTAGATAAAGAATATATCCTTAAAGCAATTGAAGTTGCAAATAATAATGATGGAACTGTAGATTGGAGGGTAGTAAAGCTTGGCGATAGTTTAATTAAAGGTGCTGCCGGCGATCCTATTCATTGTGGTAATGAGTTAATTGGTACTTTGGAAGGTACAATAAATACTGTTTCAGGCTGTGAACCTATACAGCAAATTGTATCTGACACGACCATTTTAAGAGGGAAAATCGCTGTTGTATGTTTTGCCTCAGAAGGCAATAAATCACTCGCTTCAAATGAGGAAGAATTTCACGCTGATTATTATAGCGAAGATAATCAAACAAATTGGGATTGGATACATTTGGCCAGAGATTTGAGTTATCCGAAAGTTTGGTATTTGAAAATTTTTGTTCAGGAAAAGGGAGGAGTAGCTATAAGAGAATTTCACCAATTACCAAATTTTACTGAGTGATTTTTTTTTAAATTGTAAATAAATAATTCTTTAATTGGGCAACTAAGTCAATAGCTTAGTTGCTTTTTGAAAGCTTGTTTTTCTTTTTGCCATTCATAAGGTATTGCTAGTTTATTGTACATCTCAAGAATGATGTGATTCATTTTTTACATTCTTGGTCAGCGTCTGTTTAATCATTTCTTTACAAATAAAACCTGCTGCATTTCCATCACCAAAAATTGAAGGATATTTTAAAGCTTGGTTTTTTGTAAAATAAGAATAAGCATCAAGAATTTTATTTTTATCGGCATCGGCAATAATTGCTGTTCCGTTTTCAACAATTTCTTTCCACTCGGTTTGAGGACGCAAAATTATGCATGGTTTTTTAAAGAAATAAGATTCCTTTTGCACACCCCCTGAATCGGTGATTATTAATTGTGAATTTTTCTCCAAAACAATCATATCTAAAAATGAAACCGGAGGCAAAATTTTCAGAAAAGGATTATTGTCAATACTTTTATAGAGGTTTTTATCAATATTAGTTTGTAATAATTTGGCAGTTCTCGGATGAAGGGGCAAAACAAAAGTTTTTTTCTCAGTAATTGAAATATCATTTATTGCTTCAAAAATTGAGTTTAATCGCTCAGGATTATCTGTATTATTATCACGATGAATTGTAACAAGAACAAACTCACCTGCCCTTAATTCCAATTTTTCAATAATATCTGATTTTCCATCGGCGATAATTGAAAAAAACAAACTATTATCATACATAATATCGCCACAATGAAAAACATGAGGATTATCAATTGAAAACGGAGGTTTTGTATTGGGTCCAAATCCTTCTTTAAATAAATTTTCACAACCTGTTTTGGTAGGAGAAAAAAGCAGAGTAGAAACATGATCGCACATTATACGATTAATTTCTTCGGGCATACTTTTATTAAACGACCTCAATCCCGCTTCAATATGAATTATGGGAACATGAATTTTTGATGCTGCAATAGCACCGGCTAAGGTTGAATTTGTGTCGCCGTAAACAATCAGAAAATCGGGTTTTTGATTATATAAAACTTTCTCTATTCCCTTAATCATCAAAGCCGTTTGATTGCCATGACTACCAGAACCGACATTTAGATTAATATCAGGATTAGGAATCATCAACTCATCGAAAAACACATTCGACATATTTTCGTCGTAATGCTGCCCTGTGTGAACAATGTATTCGGAAATTTTACCTGAGAAGTTTTTTTGGATTACCCGATTCAAAGCCGCTGCTTTAATAATTTGAGGCCTGGCTCCGATAATTGTAACTAATTTAATCATTTATTTACATCATATTTTCATCTGCAAAGCTAAAATATTTTTCATCGCCTATGATAATATGATCTAAAACTCCTATCTCCAAAAATTCGCCGGCCTTTTTTATCATTTTAGTTAATTTAATATCTGCATCACTTGGTTTTACATTTCCCGAAGGGTGATTATGACAAAGGATTATTGAGCATGCTGAATTTTCTAAAGCAATTTTAAAAACCTTTTTAGGGTCAACAACGGTACCTGAAAAACCTCCTTCGCTAATATTCACTTTTTTAATCACTTTATTAGCTCTATTCAATAACAGCAACCAAAATTCCTCGTAAGAATTATCGTTCAGTATGCTATGAAATAATTCAAATACATCAACACTTGCATTAATTTTTTGCTTTTCAATAACTTCTGCACTTCTTCGGCGCTTACCAAGTTCAAGAGCTGCAATTATTGTAATTGCTTTCGCTTCGCCAATTCCCTTAAATTTTATTAAATCCCTATCATTTAGCTTTGAGAGTTCGATCAAATTATCCTTTACACTATTTAGAATTTTTTTTGCCAAATCGACAGCAGTATCCTGTCTGCTTCCCGAGCCAAGCAAAATTGCAATTAATTCGGCATTGCTTAATGCACTTCTTCCTTTTGAAAGAAGTTTTTCACGAGGCTTATCATCTTCTGCCCAGTTTTTTATGCTTATTTTATTACTATAGTTTTCCATGTTTATTATATTGAAATTCAATAAATATAAATATTTGATATTAAAATCAATAAACAATCTTTCTATATGATTTATAGTACTTTAAAATCATATGGAAATTCGGATTGCTAAGATAAGCTTTTTTGGGGAACAAAAAAACCTCCATGAAAAAAATCATGAAGGTTACTTATTTTTTTTATTTATTAAAAAAACTATAAAGTATTTACTTGTCGTGAAAGTTTCGACTTCAGATTGGAGGCTTTATTACTGTGAATAATAGTTTTTTTTGCAAGTTTATCAATTAAAGAAACAATTTTCGGTAATTTTTCAGCAGCTTCACTTTTATCAGTAATCTTTCTAAATGTTCTGACTGCATTACGCATTGTTTTTGCATGATAACGATTTCTTATTCTTCTAGTTTCATTAGAACGAATTCTTTTTATTGCAGATTTATGATTAGCCATATCTTATTAAAACTTTTTATTATATACTTAAATATTTTGGGCTGCAAAAGTATAACTTATTCTAATTAAAATAAAGCTTTTTTAAATATTTTTTCAAATTAATAAATCATATAAATTTAAGCAATGATATTCAGGACTATAAACCATATTTGTATATAATTTAATAGACATATTATTTATAAATAAAAAATATTGAAATTATAAAAACCGGAAATTTTGAAAAACATGAAAAAAAATGCGTGATTAATAAAAATGAACAATTCATTTTATCCCTCATCCGATATAAAAAGTTTAGTATTTTTGAAAAAAATATTATCTCAAAGAATGGAAAACTTTATTGTTTCGGCAAGGAAATACAGGCCTGCAACTTTTGATACGGTAGTTGGGCAAACATCAATAACTTCGACATTAAGAAACGCAATAAAAAGAAATCATCTTGCTCAGGCCTTTCTTTTTACCGGCCCGCGTGGAGTTGGCAAAACTACCTGTGCAAGAATACTTGCAAAAACAATTAACTGTGAAAATTTAAATGAAAATATTGAAGCCTGCGACAAATGCGAATCATGTGTGTCGTTCAATAATTCGGCTTCCTTTAATATCCATGAACTTGATGCAGCTTCCAATAATTCGGTTGACGACATCCGAAACCTTGTCGATCAAGTAAGAATACCACCACAGGTTGGAAAATATAAGGTGTATATAATCGACGAGGTGCACATGCTTTCACCGTCAGCTTTCAACGCTTTTTTGAAAACCCTTGAAGAACCTCCGGCTTATGCAAAATTTATTCTTGCAACTACCGAAAAACACAAAATAATCCCAACAATTCTTTCGCGTTGTCAGATTTATGATTTTAAAAGGATTACGGTTGATGATATTGGAAAGCATATTGAATATGTTGCAGGGAAAGAATCTGTTGAAATTGAAGAAGAAGGAGTTCATATCATTGCTCAAAAAGCAGATGGAGCTTTGCGGGATGCTTTATCCATTTTCGATCAAATTGTTAGTTTTTCAGGCAATAAAGTTTTGTATGAAAATGTAATTCAAAACCTTAATGTTCTTGATTACGATTACTATTTCAAAATTACTGATTCCATTTTTAATGGAGATATTTCGAAAACATTATTAATTATTAATGAAATTATTGATAATGGTTTTGATGGACAATATTTTATAATCGGATTAGGTGAGCATTTACGCAATTTACTGGTTTGTAAAGACCCCGTAACTATCAAACTACTTGAGGCCGGGGCGGCAATAAAAGCAAAATATAGTGAACAGTCCTCTAACTGCCAAGCTGATTGTCTTATTAAGGCATTAGAAATAAATAACGAATGTGATATTTATTATAAAGGTAGTAATAATAAGCAATTGCATTTGGAAATATCTTTGATGAAAATGTGTTCACTCAGTCAAGGCAAATCAAATAGAATTTCTGAGGAAAATAAAGTTGAAATTCCGGTTCCGCAAAAACATACTTCACAGCCTAAACCCGAATACAAAAATCTTCAAATTAAGAAAACCGAATCGACCCCAGCAACAACCCCACCTTCACAAACAACCAAACAAACCCAAACTTTTTCAACTCAAAAAAAAGTTATTCCGGGATCAATATCCATGAAAATTCAAAACATCGAAAAGAAGGTGGAGGAAGCTAAAGAAGATTATCTAACTAAAATACAGCAGGACGTTCGGGAAGAAGAATTCAATCAGGAGCAATTAGAGTTAGCTTGGAAATCATTTGCTAAAACAATCGAAAATAAAAATACTGCTTTTTATAGCACTTTAATAAACAGAAATCCTGAAATCAAGGAGAACTTCCTAATCGAAATATCTATTGAAAACAAACTTCAGGAAAAAGAATTTGAAGACAACAGGCAAGATTTATTGACACACTTAAAAAATGAACTTAAGAATACAAAGATTCAATTCAAATCAAAAATTATTGAAAATGTTAAAGAAGAAAAGCTATATTTTCCTGAACAAATTCTAAAAAAAATGGCAGAAAAAAATCCCAATATTACCAAATTAAAAAATCAACTTAATTTAGAAATAGAATTTTAAAAAAAACATTTATGAAACACATAAGGTATTACTTTGTAATTATTTCAATACTTTTTTCGATAAGTATTTTTGCACAAAATTTCAATCCTCCTAAAACACCTACTAAGGCCGTTGTTGACACTCTGCATGGATTCTTTATTACGGATAATTATCAATGGTTAGAAGATAAAACCAATGAAGATGTTATTGAATGGACAAGAAATCAACATGATGAAACAATTGAATATGTTAATCAAACTTGCGAGCCTATTGATGGCTTGAAAGAAGAAATTACCGCATACATTGATAGAGACATTGTTGGGCCAATTTCCTTAAAAGGCGACAGGCAATTTTTTACTGTAAAGAAAAAAGGAGATGCTCAATCAAAGCTATTTACCCGAATTGATGGAAAAGATATATTGATTTTTGATCCTGAGGAAATTGACCCCAGCGGAAAATCGTCGATTTCGGGTCGTGCATTCACCGAAAAAGCCGATATTGCAGCTATTGGAGTGCAAAATCAAGGTGCTGAAATATCTTCTTATTATATTATTGATACGAAAACAGGAAAAATTAAAGGCGAACCCATTGAAGAATTAAGAGGTTTTACGTGGGCAAAGGACGGCAAGCATGCCTACATTACTGTTGGTACACAGGAAATGATTGAAAACCAAATTCCTTTAAGAACCTATTGGCATAAAATCGGAAGTAAACGAAGTAAAGATAAATTCCTGCTTGCTCCTGAAGATTCAAAGAATTATGTTTCAATTTATGATTCTCGATATAGTGATGTCAGTTTTATATTAGAAGGTGATTTTCAATCAAACACAATAAAAATGCGAAAAGCCGGCACTTTTGATGAGCCTGTTGAGCTTTTCAGCAGCGACGAATATTTAGCCTATCCTGAAGCTATTGACGATAATCTTTTCTTTTTCACGAACTACGAAGCCCCGAATTATAAAATTATGATGGCTGACAAGGAAAATCCGGTTTTTGAGAATTGGAAAGAATTATATAGCGAAAAAGAAACTGTGCTTGAAAATTATATAGTTACACCAAAAAATTTAATTATTCAAGATAAAAAAGATGTTTTAAGCAGGCTTTTATTATATGATCTTGATGGGAATTTTTTACGAGAAATTGATTTACCCGATGTTGGGAATGTATCAAGCATCAATTATCATCGTGAATCGAATACGATTTTTGTTAGCTTAACAACCTTTACTTCACCAACAAAAATATATAAATTGGATGGAGACACTTTCGACTGGGAGTTGTTTTATGAAAGAGAAATTCCAATAAATACCGATAATATTGAGGCTAAAATTGATTTTTACGAATCAAAAGACGGTACAAAAGTCCCGATTTTTATTATTTATAAAAAAGGATTGGAATTAGATGGAAATAATCCTGCTTTATTATACGGTTACGGAGGTTTTAATATTGGAATGTCTCCGCGTTTTGTGGGCTTATCCGCGACCTTTGTTAATAGAGGAGGTGTTTATGCAGTTGCTTGTATTAGGGGAGGTGATGAATATGGCGAAAAATGGCATGAAGACGGAATGCAACATAAAAAACAAAACACTTTTGATGATTTCATTGCTGCCGCCGAATATCTGATTGATCAAAAATATACAAATAAAGATAGGCTGGCGATTAAGGGTGGTAGCAATGGCGGCTTATTGGTCGGTGCTGTCCTCGTGCAACGCCCCGATTTATTTAACTCGGCAATATGTGCGGTACCATTATTAGATATGATTAGATTTCATAGATTTCTTATTGCAAGATATTGGATTCCTGAATATGGCGATGCTGAAACCAACCAAGAGGATTTTGAGTATATATTAACATATTCCCCTTATCATAATGTCCGTCAGGGTTTAAATCTACCAACTACTTTAGTCACTGCCGGAGCAAACGATACCAGAGTCGATGCTCTGCATGCAAAGAAATTCGTAGCAGAGCTTCAAAACAATCCGGGGCAAATTGATCCGATTATGTTGTATATTGATTATGATAGCGGACATGGCTCAGGAAAATCTACTGAACAATTGATTGAAGAGATTGAATTTCAGTGGAGGTTTATTATGAATCAATTAGGAATGAATTAAAATTGTTAAAAAGAGAGCTTAATTTTTCTCTTTTGAATTTTTATGATTTCCTTTTCAACCCGAATTACTTATTCTAATAAAAATTAACTTTGTAATTAGAATATAATAATGAAATGAAACAAGTACTTTCGAGAACAATTTTAAAAATCTTTGGTTGGAAAATTAAGGATATTAGTGATAATAAAATTAATAAATGTGTGATTATTTTGGCTCCGCATACAAGTAATTATGATTTTATTATTGGCAGATTAGCATATTTTTCAATTAATAAGAAGATAAAATTCTTAATAAAAAAGGAATTTTTTAAATTTCCAATGGGAAGAATTTTTAAAGCAATGGGTGGAATTCCGGTTGATCGTAGTGGTAAAAACAATCTCGTTGGATCATTAGTTCAATTATTTAATAATAGCAAAGAATTAACAGTAATTCTTACACCTGAAGGAACAAGAAGTTATGTATCGAAATGGAAAAAAGGATTCTATTTGATTGCCGAGAGAGCAAAAGTTCCAATCTTATTGGGATATTTAGATTATGCAAAAAAAGAAGGAGGAATAGGGAAGGTTATTTACCCGAGTGGAAATTTTGAAGAAGATTTTAAAAAAATAGAGGATTTTTACAGAGATAAAACAGCGAAACATCCTGAAAATTTTAACCTTTCTGCAGGTAGGCAACCTAAAGAATAATTATTTTGCATATTTGTTTTTTATTAAATTAGACCCAAATTCACAATATTTTTAAATCCAATTTCATTTATCCTAAATAATTGTTTAACTTTGACAAGAAAAAGCGTATAAAAATTAAATTGGGGTGCGCAGTTGGATGAAAGTTCCAAATCCTATTCTTATCTCCTTAAAATAGTTGTTTTAGCCTTGATGACCACCCCAATTTTTTTTTAACATTAAACCACTATGATTGAAAATCCATAGGTTTGAGTAAGGGATAAAATTACAATTTGAATTTCGAATAGCGAACAAGGAACGATGAAATGTAAAGAACTTCCAGATTCTCATTTAGTAAAAATAGAAATGGACATACTTCATTATTCAAAATTCGTTAATCAGTATTTGATATTAAAAAATTTATAGAAACTATAGTAAAGCAATGAAATTGAAGGGTTTTAACCTTGAGTTTGACAATAAAAAAAGCCCTCCAAAAAATGGAAGGCTTTTTTTTCTATAGATTTTATAAGTTTAAAGAAAACTCAATTTTCTTGAGTTCTTAAGCCTATTTATTAATTCTCATTTTGTAAAATGAACGATACACAAAATATAATGCAACAATTAAAAACGCTACACCAAAATAAGGAGCTACTGACCTAAATTGTTCTGCAATTGCAATTTCCATAGCTAAAAGTCCGAATAATGTTGTAAATTTAATAATTGGGTTCAACGCTACGGATGATGT
>Ga0222665_1000395_pt1 | contig 27366 bp, 23 predicted proteins | sample AntAcemetagen653_FD_179853 | JGI IMG/M metagenome (GOLD analysis project Ga0222665, IMG submission 179853) | Saline water microbial communities from Ace Lake, Antarctica - #653 | ecosystem: Environmental > Aquatic > Non-marine Saline and Alkaline > Saline | place: Antarctica: Ace Lake...
TTCCTTGCTTTTTCCTTTCCACTTTAGCCATTAGCCTTTAGCCTTCTCATTTTCGCCTTCCAACCACAGCATCCAACCTAATAATGACATCATCCGGTCAATGATATTCAAGAACCGGTTTAATAATTTCAACATCCGTTTTATAAATATATACATCCGGTTTACAAAATTCAATATCCGGTTTATGAAAATATACATACCGTTTATTAAAGTCAATAATAAGTTTATTAAAGTCAATATTAAGTTTATTTATATCAACATAACGTTTAAAATATCGTATATTTGTTAAAATTATAAAAGCATCCGCTATGAAAAACATAGGAAACATCATCAAAAATCATTGCCACCTTAACAAAATCTCAATTTCAAGCCTTGCATCAAAGCTTAACATTAGCCCGCAGGCACTTTACCGCATACTAAACTCAAACAACATGCACCTCTCACGCCTTAATGAAATCTCCAAAGCCCTAAACCATAACTTCTTTCAATATTTCATCCATGAAAGCGATAAAACCGCTAAGCAAACACAGCAAACCATAGAAGAAAACAGATTTCTAAAAAACAAAAACGGTCTTCTCGAGCAGGAAAACAAATATTTAAAAGAAATAAACGAACTTCTAAAATCAAAAAACCTGTAAATGTGGAATAGTATAAAGGTTTAGGGGTATAAAGGTATAAAGGCCAAGACATCTGTTCCCCTTATACCTTGTTTCCATTGTGAGTACTGCTCATTGCTATTAAACTTTGTAAACTTCATTGACCTGTCTTTCATCTGAAGCGAAAGATCGGGTGATAATTTTGTCATTGAAATGTAGGTCTGCATGGTATATCCTCCCTAATATGGCTTATTTGTTTATAATTGCCTGCAATGAGAAAGAAATTAAAAAGTAAATTTGCGATTGAATAAATAATGAAAAATATGAAATTTTTCTTTTGTGCTTTAATAATTGTTATCTACTTGCCAATACATGGACAGATTGGTATTGACTCAACAACTTTACTTTACCCAGAGAATATTTTAAAAATTACTTTTAATAATAATGATAGGATAAAGTCTGCCTATTACCATTTGGAATCTGCAAAATATAATTTTAAGCTTTTTGAAAGTGAATTCACACAATTTAACCCATTAATTGTTGCACCTAAAATAAATGCAAACTCTGATAGAGAATACTCATCTGATATTACCGCTGGTATGAAGAAAGAATTTTTCAATGGTTCTTCAATTAGCACAGCAATTGGAACCAACAATGACTGGGGAAATAATATGGAAAGAATAAGCATTAATTTTATTGAAACAGAAGTAGGTATTCCTCTTTTTTCATCTTCCCGGACACTTGAAAGGATAATAAAAAGGACTTTCGAAGAAAATGAATTATATACTAAACATCTTGATTATGTTGATGCGGTTCGTGATAACATAAAACTTTCGTTAGAGCAATATTACGACTTAGTCCCCAGGATCAAAATATATGAAATGCTTAAAAGTTATAGGTCTAAACTTCAAATCCTAATTTCAAATGACACATTGAATTTCTCTTCAAGTGACAAAGAACAAATTGAAGGTGAAATAACTAGTCTTAACTCAGAAATAACAGGTTGGGAAATCACACTTTACTCTTTACAACTCAATATGCAACGATTTATGAATGTCAATTATATTGACCTAAACCAATTGATGAAAATTGAAATAGACTTTAACGAACCGGGTTATTTTGGTGAATATTATATAAAGGAATCGAGTGATACAATATTTCAACAAGCCTTAAATAATGATACAGAATTTAAGGTATTGGGAATCATAAAAAAAAATGCAGAAGAAAAAAAGCGATTGGCAGAAAAAGGCAAATGGGATATATATGCCACAACCGGCGGACGGTATAATTTCTATGAATTATTGGAAGGCACAAAACAAGATAATTTCTTTATGGCAGATGCAGGATTAAAAATTAAAATAAATGACCGTAAAGTATTAGAAAATACAATTGCTAAAGCCCATGCCGATATTAATGCAATAGAATATACTATAATTGACAGAAGAAAACTGATACAATCCGAAATCCTTCAATTAAAAGATGCACTTACAAAGAAAAAGGAACAAATGATAAGTACATCTTCAAGTTTGAAATCATGGGAAAGGGCTTATGCCTCAAAGAAACAATCTTATATAACTGGTAAAGAAAGCGTAGATAATTATATACAGGTATTTAGGTCATTAGTAAATACAAACCAGTCATTATTTCAATTGGAGAATAACTATCTTGATTTAATTAGGGATTTGGAATACGTATGTGGAACATATTTTACTGTGATAAATTTACAAAACTAATACTGCACACAATAATTAGACAGGATTATTCGGCGAATTCGCATTAATCTTGCTCCCGAAAGGCTTCGGGATTAGACTTTATCCGTTTTTGGAGAGCATTATGTGTTTTCAATAATGAAGGTTGGTTTTTATAAAAGGATGTTTTAAAGACTGTACACATAGGAATAATTTTGGTGAAGAAAAACCAATAATTTTTGACTTTTTATATTGCCAAGCGATATTGTCAAGAAAAAAGGAAAATAAGGGTTGCAAGCTTTTAACTTATTATATATTAATAGTTATAGGTGTTAACAAAAACAACTATGAATATTTTAATAGTTAAAATAAAAGTAGGTTTAAATATTTATATGAAATGAAATAAGGTAATTGAATAAAAAACTTAATAATTGCTTAGATTTGTTTTATGAAAATAGAGAAGCAGTTCTTTGAAACAAAGCAAACGACACAAAGTTAGTATGGATGCATTTTAGTATAATCAAATCAGTTGAAGTAAATATAATCTGAATGAAAGTATTCACAACCGCTTGCCCCAGAAATTGTTATAGTACTTGTTCGTTTAAAGTAGGTGTTGAAAACGGAAAAATTATCAATATTTCTCCACAAGCATTAAACCGTGCTACACCTGAAGGAATATGTTTGAAAGGCCTGAGTTATTTAGAAAGAGTTTACTCTCCAAATAGAATTTTACATCCGCATAGAAAAAAAAATGGAACCTTCACGCGAATATCGTGGGAAGAAGCTATAAATGAAATTTCAGAAAAACTGATTTATTTTAAAACGAGTTTCGGCCCTCAATCGGTGCTTTTTTATTTTGCAAGTGGAACGTCGGGATTATTAAATTCCGTGAGCATGAATTTCTGGAAAATATTTGGTGGGGCGACTACAGTTTACGGTAACCTTTGCTGGCCTGCCGGTTTAGAAGCCACTCGTTTAACTCTTGGAGAAAATAAACATAATGTTCCCTGGGATTTGGAAAATGCAAAACTGATTATTTTGTGGGGTAAAAATCCGGCTGAATCAAATATTCAGCAAATGATCCCAATTGAAAAAGCACAGGAAAAGGGAGCTAAGCTTATTGTTGTTGACCCGCGCCGAACTGCATCTACCGAGAGAGCTGATCTTTTGATTCAACCGATTCCGGGAACAGATGCCATCCTTGCTTTAGCAATAGCAAAAATTCTAATAGAAACCAACAATGTTGATCATGAGTTTATTGAAAAATATGTGCTCGGATACGATAGATTCAAAGAATCGCTTTTAAAGATTGATATTAACGAAGCAAGCCGAGAATGTGGGGTTTCGTTGGAATTTATTTACAAATTGGCAGATTTAATTTCTACAATAAAACCCATGACTTTGGTACCGGGTTATGGGATGCAACGATATTCAAACGGAGGCCAAACAACACGTTGTCTGCTATCATTATCAATTATAACGGGAAATATCGGAAAACCCGGAGCATGCTGGCATTATGCCGATTTGCAAGGCGATATTTTTAGTGAAATTAAAGAGCCTCAAAACTATTATCCACCTGAAAAACCTGATGGAATTTTCAGGCGTGAACTTGCTACCGCCCGATTGGGAGAAGATATGTTGCGAATGACAAATCCGAAATTGAAAATGGCTTGGGTTGAACGCGGCAACCCTCTTACACAAAATCCGGATAGCAATAAAGTTAAAGAAGCTTTCAGAGAATTGGATTTCAAGGTGGTGGTTGAACAGTTTATGACTGATACGGCACAGGAGGCTGATATTGTTCTTCCGGCAAAAACCATGTTCGAGCAATCGGATATTATTTCTTCTTATTGGAATCCTTATGTACAATTAAAGCAGAAAGTGATTGAACCTATCGGTGAGGTCAAACCGGAAACGGAAATTTATTACCTTCTCGCTAAGAAATTGAAGTTTTCAGATGCTGAGATAGAAAAAAATATTCCTTATCCGTCGGATGAAGCAATTGAACAATATTTGAAAAATTATTTAAAACCTTTTCCTGAAATTACAATAGAAAAGTTAAAGGCCGGCCCGGTATTAAGTCCGGTTTTACAAGAAATTGCTTTTTATGATTTTGAATTCAATACTCCTTCCGGAAAAATAGAATTGTTCAGCGAAGCAGCAAGGGAAAAATGGGAAGTAAATCCTTTGCCTTCTTATCAGAAAACCATCGAAGGAAAACATGGAACAGAAAATAAATTTCCTTTTAATTTGATGAGTCCGAATACCAAAAACAGGATACATTCGCAATTTGGGAATTTGGAAAGTATAAAAATTATTGATCCTGAACCTCTCGCAACAATAAATTTGAGCGATGCCATCAAGAAAGGGATATCGGAAAATGACATAATAAGGGTTTTTAATGATAGAGGCGAATTGAAGATTAAATCAAAAATTGATGCAAGTTTAAGACCCGGAAATATTGTAATTGTAAACGGTTATTGGCATCAGGAAGGCTCGTGCCCTAACATTCTTTCAAAAGGACGCGAAACAGATATGGGACATGGAACAGCTTTTCACGACAATTTGGTTGATTACGAGAAAGTAAATTAATGAAAAAGAATATTTTTATATTTGATGAAAACAAATGCGTCGGATGCCATGCCTGCATTGTTGCTTGCATGAACGAAAACGGATTGCAATCATCCGTTCGATGGAGAAATGTATATAATTCTAATGGTTTTCATTTCCCCGATTTACCCTTGTTTCATCTTTCATTGGCTTGTAATCATTGCGATGAAGCCCCATGTTTGAAAAACTGTCCGGCCTTGGCTTATAGCAAAGATGAAAAGACGGGAGCTGTTATCCATGACCCGAAAAAATGTATCGGGTGTAAATATTGCACATGGGCTTGCCCTTTTGATGCTCCAAAGTTTAATCCAAAAATAAATATTGTTGAGAAATGTAATTTTTGTAATCACAGGATTGAAGAAAATTTGAAACCTGCCTGTGCGGAGCTTTGTCCGACCGGAGCATTGGATTTCAAAAGTACTGAATTTTCAAAAGAAGATTCGCGTAAATCGAGCCCTGTGCCGGTTGATGTTGGTGCAAGCATTGAAATTATTAAACTTAGAAATATGAAATGCCCTGAAATAGATACTAATCTTTTCGCGGAGCAAACAAATGAGTTTAAAAAAGAAAAGAAACAAAAAATATCAGCAGCAATTGAATGGCCATTGATAGTGTTTTCGCTATTATCGGCCGGATTAGTAAGTTTATATGTTTCCGGAATGACAGAAATGTTTTCACCGGCTTCAAAAATAATTTATCTTGCATTTGGAGTGCTTGCAGCGGTTTTTAGTATGTTGCATTTGGGTAAAAAAAAGCGGGCATGGAGATCAATATTAAATATAAAAAATTCATGGTTAAGTAAAGAAATCATCTTTTTCATACTGTTTTTTGCAGCCATAATTTGCGATTTCTTCTTATTTAACATTCCTAATTTATTGGCGATAACTTTAGGCATTTTATTTTTATTTTCGATTGATATGGTTTACAATTTGGCAAAATGGCGATGGCCACTAAAAATTCATAGTGCACAAACAATGTTGATTGGAATTAGTTTATTTACTTTATTTTACGAATTGTATCCGGCTTTTATAGCAATTACCGTATTCAGGCTTTTGCTATACATTTATAGGAAACTCAAAACAGAAAACAGCAATAATTTTTTATCAGCCATAAGAATAATTTCATTTGTATTAAGCATCGTTTTTGTTTCCACAAATCAGGAATTGTATTTAATACTTGCTGCCATAATACCCGGAGAAATAATTGATCGTATTGAATTCTATAATGAATTGAATGTTCCCGATCCAAGGATTGAAATGGAGAAGGTTTAATATTGTTAAATTGTTTTATTGTTTATATTTGTGGAAAATAATCACAAGCAAAAACTAAAAATCATGAAAAATTTATTAATTATTTTATTATCTCTAATTACATTAAATGTTTTTTGTAGTTCGATTGATACAATTCAGGTAGAATCAAAAATTACTGATGTTACAGTATTTTTTAGCGGTGCTCAAATCACAAGAAATATTGATGTGAAACTTACCAAGGGGAAACATCTAATTGTGATAGATAAATTGCCTAAGAATATAAATCCTCAAAGCATTCAGGTTAATGGAATTGCAAACTGCAAGATATTGTCGGTTATGCATCAGATAAAATCTCAAAACCAAAACAAAAGGAATTGTGAGGAATTAGACATTGAGAAAAAAATTGAATCGCTGGAATTGCAAGGTAAAGAACTAAAGATCACCATGAATGTTTTTGACCTTGAGGAAAAACTGATACTCGACAACAGCACTCTCGGAAGTAAAACTAAAGGAACAGCAATTAGTGAAATTAAAGCGGCGGCTGATTATTACAGGCTTAAGCTTAATGAAATCAGACAAGGGAAACTTCGCCTTTTTACGGAATTGGATGTTAAGAAGAATAAAATAAAGGAATTAAATGCACAATTAAACAAGCTTACTATTGAAAAACGAAAAACATATAATCAGGTTTTGGTTTCAATCGACTGTGAGAAAGATATAAACACTGAGTTAAATATGAGTTATTATATTTCTGCAGCCGGATGGGCTCCATTTTACGATTTCCGGGTTGACGATATTACAAAACCACTTGTGATTGTATATAATGCTAATGCTTTTCAAACATCGGGAGAGGATTGGGAAAACATAAACATAAAATTATCAACTAATAATCCATCATTAAGCGGAAGCAAACCCAAATTAGTTCCATGGTATTTAGGTAGAAGGAAAACATATAATAAACCACCCACAATGGAAAGTTTGGATGGTGGTGCAATAAGAGGAATAGTTATTGACAGAGAAACTCAAGAACCTATTCCTTTTGTGAATATTATTGTAGAGATAAGTGGATCTATGGTAGCAGGTAATGCCTCTGATTTTGACGGTAATTTCATAATAAAACCAATTACTCCGGGAAAGTATGATATTAAAGCCACAGCAATAGGCTACAAACCTATTCTTATGAAAGGATTAGTTGTTTTTGGTAACAGAATTACTTTTATAGATCTGGTAATGGAATCAACAGCCGAAACTCTTGATGCATTTGAAGTTGTTCATTATTCCATACCATTGATTGGTAAAGATCAAACATCAAGCGGTGCTACTTTTAATAAGGAAGACCTTTCAAGGATGCCAAATCGTTCGGCAAATGCAATAGCCAGTGAGGTTGGCGGCATTGGTTTCAAAAAAAGAAAAATAGAAACTTTCAATTATATTTCAAATTCCCTGAAAACAAACATTACCAACATAGAATACGATATTGATATTCCTTATTCCATTCCTTCCGATGGTGAAGATTATAATATAAAAATTAAGGAAGTTAGCCTTCCGGTTGATTATGCATATTATGCAATACCAAAACTTGATAATGATGCTTTTCTGACTGCAGAAATAACTGATTGGACACAATTAAATTTACTGTCTGGAAAAACAAGTATTTATTTTCAGGGAACTTTTACAGGAGAATCATTTATAGATGCCAATTATATTGGCGACACAATAAGTGTTTCTCTTGGAAGGGATAAAAGTATTATAGTTAAGCGAGAAGGAAATAAAAAAATTATTGACAAGCGAATAATCGGTAACAATATTAAAGAAACAATAGCTTGGGACATAACCGTAAAAAACAATAAAAACACCAAAATAAAGATCACGGTTGAAGATCAATATCCTTTGTCCGAAAAGAAATCAGTTGAAGTTGAGTTATTAGAATCTTCAAATGCAAAAATTGATGAAAAAACCGGCAAACTGACTTGGGAAATTGAGATGGAACCAAACGAAAAAAAGGTTTTCACATATAAATATACTGTTAAATATCCAAAGTATGTTGATTTGATGATTGAATAGAAGGGAAAAATAACTTTAAAGCAATCAAAAAAGTATTACTTTTGTAGGTTATGGTTTTTGAAAAAAAAATGTCAGCAATTGACTTATTTTGTGGAATAGGAGGACTTTCTTTTGGATTTAAAAATGTAGGTATTGAAGTTAAAGCGGGTATAGATATTGATAAATCTTGTCAATATGCTTTTGAAACTAATTGCAAATCAAAGTTCATAGATAAAAATATTTCAGAGGTTAAAGGTGATGAATTGAATTGTTTATACAATAAAGATGATACAAAAATTTTAGCCGGCTGTGCACCTTGCCAACCATTTTCTTCATATACATATAAGAAGGATAAACAAAAAGATAATAGATGGCAGTTGTTATATGAATTTGCACGTTTGATAAACGAAGTAAAACCCACTATTGTATCTATGGAAAATGTTCCAACACTATTAAACTTTCAAGAAGTTCCGGTTTTTTTTGATTTTGTTAAGAGCTTAGAAAAAGAAGGATATTATGTTTGGCATAGAATTGTATATGCTCCTGATTATGGAGTGCCTCAAAAAAGAAAACGATTAGTATTATTAGCTTCTAAGTTGGGTAATATAGAACTTTTACCCCCAACACATACTCCATACAATTATGTATCAGTACGAGATGCAATTGGTCATTTAGATAAAATTGCTTCTGGAGAATTTTCAAAAAAAGATTTTATTCATAAAGCTTCAAAATTATCAGAGAAAAATATTCAGCGTGTTAAACAATCTAAACCTGGTGGTAGTTGGAAAAGAGATTGGGACGATGACTTAAAATTGTCTTGTCATACAACGAATAAAGGAAAATCTTATGTGAGTGTTTATGGTAGAATGAAATGGGATGAACCATCCCCTACAATGACTACTTTTTGCACAGGTATTGGAAATGGCCGATTTGGACATCCAGAACAAGATAGAGCAATATCATTGAGAGAAGCTGCAATATTACAAAGTTTCCCCAAAAATTATAAATTTGCAGATAAATCCGAAGATCTTAAATTCAGTAAAGTGTCAAAGCATATAGGAAATGCAGTCCCTCCAAAACTTGGTGAAATTATTGGAAAAAGTATTGTTCAACACATAAAAGAGTATAATTATGGCGAGAAAAAGTAAGTTCTCAGATGAGAAAATAAGTGCAATTTTACAGCAAGTTACAGAGAAATCAAGATTATACGATTATAGAACAAAAGATTATCCTTTTGAGGTGATTTGCAACAAATATGGTGATGAAGATGATCTAAGCTCTACGCTATATGTTCCAAATTATCAAAGAGAATTTGTTTGGAAGCCAGACAGGCAATCTAAATATATAGAATCCGTTTTACTTGGTGTTCCCCTAACACCATTTCTCGTTTCGGATGATAAAGATAGCAGATTGGAAATTATTGATGGATCGCAACGAATAAGAACACTGATTGCGTTTTATGAAAATAAACTACGTTTGAGAAAACTCGAAAAATTAACTGAGATAAATACTTCAAAATTTAAAGACTTACCCAAAAAATTACAAAATTACATTAAGAATAGAGATTTTAGAGTAATAGTTGTTGATAATGCGGAAATAGAAATAAGGCAGGATATATTTGAAAGAATTAATACAACGAGCGAAAAACTTACTGATGCTGAAATACGAAAAGGTTCATATTCAGGAAAATTTTATGACTTGGTTCTTGAACTAAAAGAAAATAAAGATTTTGTGACTATTTGTCCAATTTCTCTTGCTAAAAAACAAAGAGGTGAATACGATGAATTAATTTTAAGATATTTTGCATACGTTGATAGATATAAAGAATTTAGACATGATGTAGCTATTTTTCTAAATGATTACCTTGAAGAAATGAATGAAACAAATTTTGATAAGGAACAATACAAAAATTCTTTTTATAAAATGGTTGATTTTATTAAAAATAATTTTCCTTTAGGATTCCGAAAGGAGAAAAATTCGAAAAGTACACCAAGAGTTCGTTTTGAAGCCATTGCAGTTGGAACATTTCTTGCAATTAATGAAAATCCTGATCTAAAAAGTCCAAATATAGACTGGTTGGAATCTAAAGGATTTAAAGTTCAAACAACATCAGATGCAAGTAATAATCCTGATAGATTGAAGGATAGAATTGAATTTGTAAGAGATGGTTTATTAGGTAAGCTTGATAATAATAGGCTGCATAATGGATAATACAAAACAAGACTTTAATAATCGAAAAGCTGAAATTGAAAATTATTTTAAATTTTTAACAGTTTTTGATAGAGAGGATACCAGATTGAAATATAAAAAGAAAGGTAAAATTATTATTGAAAAAATTCAGCCTCAGTTTCAAGTTATTTTAATTGCTAATGCTTTTCTTATTTTATATAATTTAATAGAATCGACCATAAGAAATTCAATAATTGAAATATATACCAAAATAAAAGATGATGACGTAAGTTTTGAAAAGTTATCTGAAAATCTTAAGTTAATATGGATAAAACAAACTACTGATAATTTGAAAGAGGGTAATTTTAGGCCTGAGACACTTCGTAATTATGTTTTTGATTTATCAAAAACTATTTTGAACAAAGAAACAATTATGCTTTCCAAGGAAAATATGGATTTTTCAGGTAATCTTGATGCACAAAAGATCAGAGAACTTGCAAATAATATTGGTTTTGATAAATCACCGAATGGAAGAAGTTTATTAGATATCAAAAACAAAAGAAATCGTTTGGCCCATGGAGAACAAACATTCTATGATGTAGGTAAAGATTTTACCGTAAAAGAGATAGTTGATTTTAAGGATGAAACACTTGAATACTTATCAGATATTATTGATAAAATTGAAAAGTTTATTCTTGAAAAAAAATATTCTACAAATTAACTGGTGTCAATATAAAATTAACACTTTAAAACAAATTTAATAAAAGGGAAAACAAAATAATTGTTTTCCCTTTTTTATCATTTTTTAATTAGTGATTCTGTGGCTTTTTTTAATTGCCTCATATTTATTTCGCCATAATAGCTTCAATTTCTTCAACGGTTTTCGGGATTGGTTTTCCGAGAACACGGTAGCCGTTTTCGGTTACAAGAATATCGTCTTCAATTCTTATTCCACCAAAGTCCTTATATGTTTCAACTTTTTCGTAATTAATAAACTCCATGAATTTTCCCTCGGCTTTCCATTGATTGATTAATTCGGGAATAAAATAACATCCCGGCTCAACAGTAAGTACAAAACCCGATTGAAGTTCACGTCCGAGACGAAGGAAAGCTAAACCAAACTGATCGCTTCTTTTAATATTTTCATCATAGCCGACATAATTTTCACCTAAACCTTCCATATCGTGAACATCGAAACCCATCATATGGCCAAGGCCATGAGGCATAAACAGAGCATGTGCTCCCTGTTCAACAGCTTTATCAATATCACCTTTCATAAAGCCGAGTTCTTTTAATCCTGAAGCGATTACCTTACATGCAAGCAAATGAATTTCTTTATATAAAATACCGGGTTTAATTGCTTCAATTGCCTTTGTGTTTGCAGCAAGTACAATCTCGTAAATTTCTTTTTGCCGTTGGTTGAATTTTCCGCCAACAGGAACTGTACGTGTTATGTCGCTTGAATAATTCATAGTTGTTTCGGCACCGGCATCGGTTACCATCATTCTGCCTTCAACTAAAGTGTTTCCATGATAATGGTTATGTAAAGTTTGTCCATTGATACTCAAAATAATCGGGAATGAAACCGGATTTCCCTGAGCAAGCGAAATACCCTCAATTGTTCCGGCAATTTCTCTTTCAACAACTCCGGGCATTGCCATTTTCATTGCGGTTGTGTGCATATCGTAGGCAATATCAACAGCTTTTTCAATTTCAGCTATTTCGTTTTCATCTTTTATTGAACGAAGTTTTACGATTGCTTTAATCAATTCAACCGAAACATAATCGTCAACTCTTGCTGTCAGAATTCCGAGAAGTTGTTTGATTTGAATCACTTGTTCGCCGCGATATGTTGGTGGAAAGTGAATTTTCTTTCCGGCTTTGATGGCATTATTCAAAAAGCAGTTTAATTCATTCATCGGTAAGGTGTTTTCAACACCAACCTTAGCGGCCCTGTCTTTCATTGAAGGTTGCGGCCCCATCCAAATTATATCATCCAAGTCAACATCATTTCCAAAAATATAATCTTTGTTTTCGTCAATATCAAAAACACCGGCCAAATCGGGATGATCTAAGCCAAAAAAGTACAGAAAATTACTATCTTGTCTGAAATGATAAGTGTTTGCTGGATAATTATATGAAGCTTCGCCATTTCCCAAAATCAAAGCAACACCTGATTTCATTTCTTTTCTTAATTTATTTCTTCTCTCTATATAAACATTTTTATCGAACATAATTTTTTATATTTAGTTTGTATTTATGATTTTTATTTTTTTCGCATCGAAATTAGTAAAATTATTCAGACTGTTAAATTGCTTTATTGTTATATGTTAAAAATATTTCACTCAGCCATTAATTTCTCAATTTCATCTACCTCACGTGGAATATTTTTCATTAAATCAATAGCTTCGTTTTCTGTAATTAAAATATCATTTTCAATTCTAATTCCGAGTTTTTCTTCTTTAATATAAATTGCCGGCTCGCAGGTTAACACCATCCCCGGTTTAAATTCTTCATATTTTGAACCGACATCGTGAACATCGAGGCCGAGAAAATGTGAAACACCATGCAAATAATATTTTGACAGAGATTTTTTTGCAGCTTCTTTGTTTCGAAAATCATTATGAGTGCATAGTTTGAGCCCTATCAATTCTGTTTCCATAATTTTATTGACTTCTTTATTAAGTTTCTCAATGGTGTTACCGGGTTTCATTAAGCCGATTGCTTTTTTTTGCACTCTTAAAACAGCTTCATAAACCTGCTTTTGTCTTGCGGAAAATTTTCCGTTAACAGGAATTGTCCGGGTGAGATCGGCAGCGTAATTTGCATATTCGGCGCCAAAATCCATCAAAAGCATATCGCCGTCATTGCATTCCTGATTATTGTCGGTATAATGTAAAATACAGGCATTTTCGCCACTTGCAACTATCGGATGATAAGCACTTCCGTTTGCCCTGTTTTTTAAAAATTCATGCTCAATTTCAGCTTCAATTTCAAATTCCTTAATTCCGGGCTTTATTAATTTTAGTATGTTTTCGAAAGATTTCGCTGTTATTTCACATGATTTTTTTATTAATTCGATTTCGGTTTGTGATTTTATTATTCGTTGTTTCCAAAGAATCGGTGCTGCACGATTATAGTTATGAAGAGGATAATCGTTTTTTATCTTTTTTACGAAACGCAAATCACGTGATTCGCTATCAGTAAAAAATTTTGGATATTCGTTAAGATTTAAATAAACATCTTCAGAAAGATACATTATTTCATTGAGTATTGATTCAAAACTTTCTAACCAAAATATTTTTTTAATTCCCGAAATTTCTTTTGCTTCGTCGATAGAATATTTGTGTCCATACCATGTTTCCATTTTTGCATTGCTTTTTACAACAAATAAAACTTCACGCAAATTTGGATTCGGGCAATCAGGTGCAATTATTAAAACACTCTTTTCCTGATCAATTCCTGTTAAATAAAAAAAATCAGAATTTTGTCTGAATTTATAAAACTGATCACCGGTTCTAAACTGTTCATCGTTTGAATTAATAATTGCTATTGAATTTGGTTTAAGTTTTTTGGAGAATGACTTTCGGTTTTCAATAAAAAATGACTTTTCAATTGGGAAATATTTCATTTATAATTGTTTTTATATGATCAAAAAAATATGTAATTCATCAAACGTTCTAAAAAAAAATTTCACATAGCTGATGCTTTATTTATAACGTTTCAAAATTATCACAAAAATTAATATTCAGTAGAAATAATATTAATTAAACATTATTTTTGCAGCTATTTTTACAAATTATTAAAAAAATGCAGTTTTTGTTTGTAAAATTTGAGAGTTTATATGTTTTTTTGAATAAATACTATTCCAATGAGTAATTCTACTTTATCAATTTCATCAATTTCAAAAAAAATAATTCTTGCTTGTGCAGGATTGTTTTTAATTTGCTTTCTTCTTGTTCATCTGGGGATTAACTTATTCCTATTGCCGATAACCAAAGACCATGAAGAAATTTTTACGGAAGCTGCCCATTTTATGGGAACCAATCTTTTCATTAAAGCTTTTGAGATTGTATTATTTGCAGCATTTGTTATTCATATAATTTATGCTATTATTTTACAGCTTCAAAACTGGAAAGCCAGAGGCCATGCTTATAAAGTTTTTACCAAATCAAAGACTTCCTTTCTTTCAAAATATATAATCTATTCGGGATTATTGATATTTTTGTTTCTGTTATTACATTTTTATCAGTTTTACTTTATCAAGTTAGGATGGGTAAGCGCTCCAGCCCTTGCAAATATTCCTTCACCCCAGGAGGAGCACTTTTATAGCATCGCAAAATATTTGTTTGCCAATGATTTTGTTTATTCGATACTTTATATCGTTGCATTTATTATCCTCGGCATTCATCTTAACCATGCATTTCAATCAGCCTTCCAAACTCTTGGTTTAAACCATAGTAAATATACTCCGTTTATAAAAGCACTTGGAACTGTTTATGCTTTTATTATTGCAATTGGTTATTCAATTATTCCGATTTATTTCATGATTTGGGGATAAGAATTAAATTTTTATTAAGATTATAAAACAAAAAATATAATGACAAAACTCGACGCAAAAATACCCGAAGGGCCATTAACAGAAAAGTGGTTGAAATATAAAGCCTCAATGAATTTAGTAAATCCGGCAAATAAAAAGAAACTGGATATTATTTTAGTCGGGACAGGCCTTGCAGGTTCACCTGCTGCCGCCTCACTTGGTGAATTAGGATATAACGTGAAAGTTTTTTGTTTTCAGGATACTCCGCGAAGAGCACACTCTGTTGCAGCTCAGGGGGGAATTAATGCCTCAAAAAACTACAAAAATGATGGCGATAGCACCTATCGTTTATTTTATGATATGATAAAAGGCGGCGATTACAGAGCAAGAGAAGCAAATGTTTATCGGGCCGCTGAAGTTAGTAATGACACGATAGATCAGCTTACCGCTCAGGGTGTTCCCTTTGCACGTGATTATGGTGGAACTCTTGATAATCGTTCGTTTGGTGGGGTTCAGGTTTCAAGAACTTTTTATGCAAAGGGGCAAACAGGCCAGCAATGTTTATTAGGAGCATACTCAGGATTATGCCGACAAATAAACAAAGGAACAGTAAAAATGTACAGTCGGCGAGAAATGTTAGATATTGTTGTAGTTGATGGAAAAGCCAGAGGAATAATTGCCAGAAACCTTGTAACTGGAGAAATCGAACGACATTCGGCACATGCCGTAATTCTTGCCACTGGCGGATATGGAACAGTTTACTATCTTTCTACTCTCGCTGTGAACTCAAATGGCTCTGCTGCTTTGGCAGCTTATAAAAAAGGTGCATTCTGGGGGAATCCGAGTTTTATTCAAATACATCCTTCATGTATCCCCGTACTAAACGACTATCAATCAAAATTAACTTTGATGTCGGAATCTTTAAGAAATGATGGCAGAGTTTGGGTTCCTAAGAAAAAGGGAGACAAAAGGCCGGCAAATGATATTCCTGAAGAAGAAAGAGATTATTATTTGGAAAGAAGATACCCTGCTTACGGAAATCTTGTACCAAGAGATGTAGGTTCGCGGGCAGCTAAAGAAAGATGTGATGCCGGTTACGGTGTTGGCGATACAGGCCTTGCCGTTAATCTTGATTTTAAAGACGCAATTGCAAAACAAGGTAAAAAAGCAATTGAAAGCAAATATGGTAACCTTTTCGAAATGTATGAAAAAATTACCGGAATCAGTCCTTATAACGATCCAATGCGAATTTATCCGGCCGGACATTATACAATGGGTGGGCTTTGGGTTGATTATAATTTAATGACAACAATTCCAGGACTATTCGCTATCGGTGAGGCAAACTTCTCCGATCATGGTGCAAACCGCCTTGGCGCAAGTTCACTTATGCAATGTGCCGGCGATGGATACTTTATTATCCCAAATACAATTACAAACTATCTTGCCGATCAAATTAGAATTCCAAGATTTGATACAAATACCAAAGATTTTGAACAAGCCGAAAAAGCTGCTAAAGAAAAAATCAATAAATTGCTATCAATAAACGGAAATCAAACTGCTACATCGTTTCATAAACGACTTGGACTGATTTTGTGGGATTATTGCGGTATGGCTCGTAATGAAGAAGGTTTGAATAAAGGAATGAAATTATTAAACGAACTGGAAAAAGAGTTTTGGAGCGATGTAAAAGTTCCCGGAACAGCCGGTGAACTTAATCAGGAATTGGAAAAAGCAATTAGAGTTGCCGATTTCTTTGAAATAGGGAAACTTATGATAATAGACGCTTTAAACAGAAAAGAATCATGTGGTGCTCATTTCCGCGCAGAAAGCCAAACAGAAGGTGGTGAAGCCAAACGCGACGATGAAAATTATTCTTATGTTGCCGCATGGGAATATAAAGGGCCGGGACAAAAACCCGAGTTTCATAAAGAAGACCTTAACTATGAATTTGTTGAAGTTAAGGTCAGAGATTATAAATAATGTTTGAATGCTTAGCAGTTTAATTTTGAAAAAATATTGTCATATAAGCCACAAAAGACCATATAATATTCTTTTCTTATATGCCTTATTTAGTTCAAAAAACAACAACAAATATAAAATTAACCATTTTAAAATAGATTTGTAAATAACAAAACAACAGGAAAAATGAATATAAAACTCAAAATTTGGCGACAAGAAAATCCAAAAGCAAAGGGTAAATTTATGGATTATTCACTTGAAGATGTTTCGCCCGAAATGTCATTTCTTGAAATGCTTGATGCTTTAAATACAAAACTAATTCTTAATGGTGATAGCCCGGTGGCCTACGAACATGATTGTCGTGAAGGTATTTGCGGATGTTGCAGCTTGTATATTAATGGACATCCACACGGAAAGGGTGAAAAAACAACAACTTGCGAATTGCACATGCGTTCGTTTTCTGACGGAGAAACCATAGTTATCGAACCCTGGCGTGCTAAAGCCTTTCCTGTTATTAAAGACCTGATTGTTGACAGAAAAGCTTTTGAAAAAATTATGGCTGCCGGGGGTTTTATATCTGTTAATACAGGTTCGGCACAAGATTCTAATGCTATCCTGATAAATAAAGAAAAAGCCGACGAGGCAATCAATTCTGCTTCCTGCATTGGTTGTGGTGCATGTGTTGCTGCTTGTAAAAACGCTTCGGCTATGTTGTTTGTTTCGGCAAAAATTTCTCAGTTTGCTTTACTCGAACAAGGAAAAATTGAAGGAATGCAAAGGGTTCAAAATATGGTAGCGAAAATGGATGAACTTGGTTTTGGTAATTGTACGAATACTTATGCTTGTGAAGCCGAATGCCCTAAAGGCATTAAGGTTACAAATATTGCCAGAATGAACCGCCAATTTATTGCTGCAAAAGTCGGAAGCCAGATTCAGGAGTAAACTTCATTTTTGATTTACGATTGATGATTTTTGGTTAAAATCCATATGATTAAAAATCATTCGATCTTTATTAACAGTAAAAGCACATTTTGAAGTATATATTCAGATATTTGTATTTTGTATGATTCTGTTTTAATTGTGGCAGTCTTAGAACCTCACCCAAAACCATTTAACAATATAAGCATTCAAATGTAAATCACCCAAACAAACAAGAAAAAACATTTTCAATCTTGCTAACCGGAATTATTTGAATTGTGGATTTTTTCAAATCAATTCCTTTTTGATTAAATTTTGAAATATAAATTTGATTGAATCCGAGTTTTTGTGCCTCGCTAATTCTCTGTTCAATTCTATTCACCGGCCTGATTTCACCTGACAAGCCAACTTCGGCGGCAAAGCAAGCTTTCTGATCAATAGGAATATCTTCGTTTGAAGACAAAATTGCACAAATCACAGCAAGGTCAATTGCCGGATCATCAACTTTAATTCCACCCGTAATATTTAAAAAAACATCTTTCACTCCTAATTTGAAACCACTACGTTTTTCTAAAACTGCAAGCAGCATACTAAGCCGGCGTAAATCAAAACCGGTTGACGATCGTTGTGGTGTTCCGTAAGCTGCCGAACTAACCAAAGCCTGAATTTCAATTAACATAGGCCTCATACCTTCGATGGTTGAAGCAACTGCAATACCGCTGACATTTTCGTCGCGTTGTGAAATCAGCACTTCCGAAGGATTTGTAACTTCCCTTAAACCTGTATTTTGCATTTCATAAATTCCAAGCTCGGAGGTTGAGCCGAAACGATTTTTCATTGCACGCAAAATTCGATAACCATAATTTCTTTCACCCTCAAAATGAAGAACGGTGTCAACCATGTGTTCCATAATTTTCGGGCCGGCAAGCGAGCCGTCTTTTGTAATATGCCCGATTAAAAAAACCGGTGTTCCGGTTGATTTTGAATATTGTTGCATTTCGGCAGCACACTCACGAATTTGAGAAATACTACCTGCCGAAGATTCAATCAAATCGGTATGCAAAGTTTGAATAGAATCAATAATTACAATTTCAGGTTGAAGTTCTTCAATCTGACGAAAAATATTTTGCGTTAAGGTTTCGGTGAGAATATAACAATTTGAACTATTGTTGCCAATACGCTCGGCTCTCATTTTAATTTGCTGAGAGCTTTCTTCGCCGGTAATATATAAAACATTGCGTTTCTTGATGTTTACGGCAACCTGAAGCATCAAAGTTGATTTTCCAATACCGGGTTCACCTCCAATTAAAATTAACGAACCGGATACAAGGCCACCACCTAAAACTCTGTTTAATTCGGAATTATTTGTGTCGATTCTTTCTTCAGTATTCGCTTTGATCTCATGAATTAACTGAGGCTTATCTTTCTTTTTACTTTTTATATTAGAAGCTTTCTCCCATGTTTTTTTATCAGAATCTCTTTGAATTACTTCTTCGATAATTGTATTCCATTCTCCACATGAGTTGCATCTTCCCATCCATTTTGAATGCTGAGCACCACAATTCTTACAAAAAAAGGCTGTTTTTGTTTTTGACATAGAACGTATTTTCAAAAAATAATATCAATAATTAGATTTGAATGCAAAGTACTAATATTTCTTAATCCTGTTTTCAATAATAGTTGTCGAAATATCCAGCACGAGATCAATTGTTTTTACTTCTCCACCTTTTGCTTTAACAATATCATAACCAACAATATCTTCCTCCAAATAATCGCTTCCTTTTACCAAAACATCGGGCTGAACAAATTTAATTAAATCGTAAGGTGTGTCTTCATCAAACAAAACCACGGCACTTACAAATTGCAATGATGCCAATATCATTCCCCTTGACTTTTCATCATTTATCGGCCGATTATTCCCTTTTAATTTCCGAACGGAATTATCTGTATTTAAACCGATAATTAAAATATCGCCAAAATCAGAAGCTTTTGACAGATAATCAATATGGCCGAGATGTAAAATATCGAAGCAGCCATTTGAAAAAACAATTTTTTTATTAAGAAATCGCCAAACCGCAAGTTGATTTTTTAATGATTTTTTAGTTAAAATCTTAGATCGAATAATATCAACTTGTAACATTTTTTGATTTTTTTGATATTGTGAACAAAATAAAATAAGAAATCGCTCCCACTAAAATAACGAATAATATTTGAGAGGAATGGACTATGGTTGCATAGGAAGCAGCGGCGGCAGAACCAATTCCATACAATTCAAAAAGTATGGCTTTAACAATGAAATGATAGGATCCAATGCCACCCGGAACAGGTGCAACCATTCCAAGACTACCAATGGCGAGAACTGTTATTCCATCAATAATTGTAAGTCCTGAGGTTGCTTCCATTGCAAAGAAAACAACATAGGTCATAAGAAAATACATCAACCAAATTACAAAAGTCCAAATAAAAAAACCTGATTTGTTTTTTAGATTTTTAATTGTTTTCAATCCATCAAAAAAACCCTTTTTAAAACCTTCTATTTTATGATAAAAATTAGTTTTTTTTAACCTTGATTTCAAATATTTTATCAGAAAAACACATATTAACACCATTATTATCACCAACAATACAATGTAAAGAATTGTTAAATAACTGCTTTGGGCTTTTGAAAAAAGCGGTTCAAAAATCAATCTGTTAACAAAGCCACCAACAAGATTAATTTGGAAAACAATTGTACCAATTATAATCAGCATAAGAACTAGGAAGTCGAAAACCCTTTCGGCAACAACCGAACCGAATAATGAATCGAAAGGAATTTTTTCGGTTTTGCTTAATACACCGCAACGTGTTACTTCACCAAGCCGAGGAAATGCAAGATTGGCCAAATACCCGACCATTACCGAATAAAATGTTGTGCTCGTGCGAGTTTTGTAGCCAAGTTGATTTATTAAAATATTCCATCTTATGGCACGAGCAATATGGCTAAAAAATGCAGCAATGATTGACAGGCCTATCCACCAATAATTTGCATGATAGATTTCTTCCAATAAAACATGAATATCAATCTTTCGGAATACTAACCAAAGTAAAGCTATACCGATCAGAATAAAGAAAATAAATTTACAAACTGATAAAATCTTTTTTTTCAAAAACTTATTTTAGTTGGTTTTTACTATTGGGAAACACAATTGTCGGTGAAAATAATTTTGCTTCCTCAAAATCAATTAATGCATAAGAAACAATAATAGCTAAATCACCAATAGCAACTTTTCGGGCTGCTGCACCATTCAAAGAAATAATACCGGAGCCCCTTTCTCCTTTAATAATATAAGTCTCGAGACGTTCACCATTATTTATATTATAAACATGTACTTTCTCGTTTTCAATAAGATTCGCTGCATCCATCAAGTCCTCATCAATGGTTATGCTACCAATATAATTTAGATTGGCTTCGGTGATTAAACCTCTGTGAATTTTCGATTTTAATACCTCTATCTGCATAATGTTGCAAAATTACTAAAATATTGCGATATTATCGATCAAACGAATTTTTCCTAAAAATAAGGCAATGCATGCAATAAGGTTTTTATTTCTAAGCAAATTGGTTCCCTGAGAAAGTGTTTTTTTATCCACAAGTTCAAAATATTCGAGTTTCATTTCCGGGTATAAATTAATTTGCGAGTCAATATGCTTATTAATTTCTTCAATTGACAATCTAAGAAAATTTCTTTTAACAAATTGCAGAGTTTTAAAAATTACGGGTGCAATCTTTCTTTCTTCCGTTGTAAGCCTTTCGTTGCGTGAACTCATCGCCAGTCCGTCTTTTTCTCTTACTATGGAGCATGGAACGATTTCAACGGATAGTTTTAATTGCTCAACTAAGGCTTGAATAATTCTTAGTTGCTGAAAATCTTTTTCACCGAAATAAGCCTTATCGGGTTGAATAATATCAAAAAGTTTTTTAACAACAACTGCAACTCCATTGAAATGGCCGGGCCTGTGTTTGCCTTCCATGACTTTATCGAGATTTCCAAAATCATAAACAGTTTTTTCTTCCTCGGGATACATTTCTTCGTTTGAAGGAGCAAAAAGAACATCACATCCGATTGATTCTAATTTTCTAATGTCATCTTCCAAAGTTCTCGGATATTTTTTCAGGTCTTCTTTATTGTTGAATTGTATAGGATTAACAAAAATACTACAGGCTAAAATATCGTTTTCCCGTTTTGCCCTTTTCATTAGTTCTAAATGCCCTTCGTGCAAAGCTCCCATCGTCGGAACAAATCCGATTGTTCGTCCATCGGAGCCTTGTTTTGAAAGAAATTCACTCGTATCCTTAATAGTATTAAATACTTTTAATTTCTGCATCATTTTATATTTGATAATTCATCAATAATCTCAATTCTTAATTCTAAAATCTAAAATCCTCAACATATCTTTTTCGAGTGAAGTTTTAGGAGTTTCAATAATTCTACCTATCTCTTTTCCGTTTTTTAAAAATATAAATGTCGGGACACGTTCAATTTCAAATTCGCTAATATCAATCTGGCGAGCTCTTTTTGATCGGTCAACACAAATAAGCTTTAAATTTTTTTCATTAAAATTTATTTTATCCAAAATTTTATAAAACCTTCCTACCTGCTCTTTGCTGTCGCCACACCATGTACCTAAAATGCAAACAATTTCAATATTCTTTAGCTTGGGTTTGATTTTTTTTATAAGCGATGATTTTGGTTTATAATTTGAATATTCCTCCGAAAAATATTCACCAAAGACTTCCGACTTCAAACCGGCTCTGTCGCAGATTCCAATTAATATGTCTTTATTACAAATTGTATCGAAAATTATTTTATTCTTTTCCTGTGAATAAACCAAACCCGATATTAAGCAGATTAACAAAAGAAGGGTAATTTTTTTCATTATTATTCAGTTATAAATAAAAGCATTAGTTTTCAATGCAAATATACGAAGACTTATAAAGTAGCATTGATTTTGAAGACAAAAAAAGCAAAAAAAAAGGCCTGCAAAATTTGCAGGCCCATTACCCATATAAAAATCCACTACTCTGAAATTTGAATCTCTTTTTTGAGATTAAATTCCCCTTTCTCTTTTTTTGGAAGTTCAATTTTTAAAATTCCATTTTCGTAATTTGCTTTGATCTTTTCGGTATCAATTGTCTTAGGCAATGTGAATGAACGACTAAATGAATTATAAACAAATTCTTTTCTTGTGAAATTCTTTTCTTCTTCATTCTTTTCTTCTTTCTTTTCTGACGAAACTGTCAACAGATTGTTTTCAACACCAATCTTTACATCCTTTTTTTCAACACCAGGTATTGCAATATCGACATTGAAAGATTTTTCATTTTCAATAATGTTTGTTAGTGGCACACACTTAGAACAATTATTTGATTCATCAATATTTCCTTCGAAAAGATGATCGACAAAATTCAACACCGATGGATAATTTCTCATTCTTACTAAATTCATTTTTAATTCTCCTTATATTTATTTGTTAATTATTAATTTCTTTTTCCCAATTTATGTCAAATTCCATACCATTGGAAAAAGCGATTAAACTTTTAAATATATATGACATAATGACCTGTTTAGAAGATATCGTTATGACGATGTGTCAGTATAAAAATTTGTTTATTTTTCAACAGGCTCTATATAGGCTAAATAGGATTACTCAAAAGAAATAATTAAAACAGGGAAATAAAATTTTACTATTTTGGTCGCAAGAAATGAATTTTAGAATAAGAAAAGCTACAGAAAAAGATTTTGATGCAATTCTCTCATTAATAAAAGAATTGGCACATTTCGAGAAAGCTCCTGAGAAAGTAAGCAATTCAGTCGAGCAAATGAAAGAGGAAAAAGATATTTTCGGATGTTTTATTGCTGAAACGGAAAAGAAAGAAATAGTTGGAATTGCTTTGTATTTTTTTGCTTATTATACTTGGATTGGAAAATCACTTTATTTGGATGATCTTTACGTTAAAGAAAAATATAGAGGGGGAAAAATCGGTGCAAGATTGCTGAAAAAAGTTATTGAAGTAGCAAAAAAAGAAAACTGTAAAAGGCTTAGATGGCAAGTATTAAACTGGAATAAACCGGCAATTGATTTTTATAAGGAATTTGGTGTCGAGTTTGATGATGAATGGATTAATTGTGATTTTGATTATAAAAGCATTCAGGAATTTAAAATTTAGCGAAATTTAACAAATCGGTTTTAAAATTAATTTCCGATTAAGATTTAATATTATCCATTTTTATAGTTTGATTTCATTTCTTCAATACCTGATTTCCAACTACAGTTGAAGAATATCTTTTCGGGTATGCAGCAAAATATCCTAATGCTCCATTGCTGATATTACTTGAAACATTTGCTTGCGGACTACTAAACAAGGGGCTTTGATAACCGGTTTCAGCCTGAATCTCCCAAACAAAATCTGCATATTCTTCAGTGATTGTTGACATTATTAAAGTAACTGTATCGCCCGGGTGAAGGTTTTCGTCTTCACGTTCTTCTTCAAACCAACCGACACCAACACCATTTGAATAACTTCCATTGAAAAATTTATCATCCGAAACATTTACTTCATCAATAGTATCGGTAATTAGAATATTATTTTTCATCCAATTGAACATATAAAAATCGCTTGTGGGTGGTTCGTTAGCGTAAAGCCTGATTTCCCAAACTTCCCAACTGTCAATATATTCAATTCCAATTGAATCAATTATTCCGACAGGCATTAGTTTATCCATCGCAGTAAAATTTTTATGACCGTTGATTTCTTCTAAAAGTTCAATGTTTAAAGTATATGTTTTCCCGATTTCACCTGCAATTTTTTCGGTCTTATAAATTCCGGGTTGAGTTTCCGTCAGATTAAGTATATTTTGGCCATCAGCAATTGTTATTTTAGCTCCCTCAACAACCGGAGCCGGTTTGTTGTAAAAATAATCACTTGTTTTGGTAAGTTTTACAATATGGTTTTTTGCTTCATCTGTAATATATGCTTCAACGACAAGACGTGTATAAGTATCATTGAGTTCGATATCAATTTTTTCGGTGCAGGCAACTATGCTTATCACGATTATTGTAAAACAGATAATTTTCTTCATGTGTTTATGTTTTTGTTTTAACATTTTTAATGAATTAATTTTAAAAACGAAAATTATAAGTAATTGACGGAACAATCCCAAATAAATAAGTCATTTCTGCAAATGTTTTATTGGGATTATTTGTTTCCTGTTCAAAATTGATCGACCAAGGATTTTTTCTACCATAAGCATTATAAACAGAGAGATTCCATTCGCCTCTCCATTTTCGATTCGGCTTAATTTTCCCCTTTAAAATAAATGAAAGATCAAGCCTGTGGAAATCTTTTAAACGATAGGAGTTTCGGTCGGAATATACCGGTGCAATAATATTTCCATACTCAAATCTTCCGGTGGGAAATGTAACAGGCGAACCTGTCATATATACCCAGTTTAAACCAAAACTCATACGTTCGTTTAACTGATAATTTAACACAATTGCAATGTCGTTGGGTTTATCGTAGGGTGAAAGATAAGATTTACCGCTATTTATTTCAGGAATTTCCCTTTCAGCCTTTGAAAGTGTGTAGCTGACCCAGCCGTCAAGTTTTTCAAAATGCAATTTAACGAGAAATTCAATTCCGTACGACCAAGCCTTCCCAAATCTAAAGTCTCCTTCCAATTCTTTATTAAGTAATAAATCGGCATGATCTTTAAAATCAATAGCGTTTTTATTAAATTTATAATATGCTTCGACCGATGTTTCAATCGTATTATTTCTTAGGTTCCTGAAATATCCGATAGCAACTTGATCGCCAATTTGCGGTTTTATATTTGGGCTACTCGGCAACCAAATATCTAATGGAGTCCCGGCAGTAGAGTTTGATGCTAAATGAATATACTGATATGTTCGGGTATAACTTGCCTTGATTGATGACTCATCATTTAGTAAATAATTAATGCCAAGCCTTGGTTCCAAGCCTGTATAAGTATTAAAAAAATCACCTGAAGGATATACGGTTGAGTCGATTACAACAAATTGTTCGTCAAAATTATATACTGTTCCTTTACCTATATTATTAAAGACAGAAAACCGAAGGCCATATTTAAGCGTCAATTTCGTTCCAATTTTTTGTTCGTTACTAAGATAAATCCCCGATTCAAGAGCATAATTTTTTGATACAGTATATTCTGTAAAAAATGATTCTTCGCCTAAACCTCGGGCACTACCCGGTTTAAAGTTATGAAAGGTTGATGTTAATCCGAATTTTATAGTATTTTCAGTATTTGGATACCAATTAAAATCAGCTTTTAAGCTATGGTCACGTAAAGCTGCTTCCCAAATAAAAGAATTTGCTTCACCCTCGGGAACTCCGAGCGAATAGTCAAAAACACTACGAATTAAAGTAAAATTTGAGAAAAGTTTTTTTGAAAATAAATGGTTCCATCTTAAAGTTTCTGTTTCATTTCCCCAACCCATTTTGAAATTATTACCTTTAAAAACATCTTTACCATAGTAAAATGAAGCATAAAATCTGTTATTTTCATTTAAACTATAATTTACTTTTGCATTAATATCATAGAAATATAATTTATTGTTTTTCAAATCTTCATCATTGGATAAACCAAGAAAAATATCAACATAAGTCCTTCTTCCCGAAACTATATATGATGCTTTATCTTTTTTAAGAGGGCCTTCTAAAGTCAGGCGGCTCGAGATTGTACCAATGCCCCCTGTCCCTGAAAAGTTTTTCATGTTTCCATCTTTCATCCTTACATCAAGCAATGATGATAATCTGCCACCGTAAGCAGCTGGGATGTCGCCTTTAAATAATTTAACGTCTTTAATAGCATCGTTGTTGAAAATACTAAAAAAGCCCATTAAGTGAGCAGGATTATAAACTACAGCTTCATCCAATAGAATGAGGTTTTGATCAATAGAACCTCCACGTACACTAAAACCGGAACTTCCCTCAGCAGCAGTTTGCACACCCGGCAATAATTGAATGGCTTTGATTATATCAACCTCTCCCATTAGAGCTGGGATTTGTTTAATGGTTTTCACATCCATTTTTGATACACTCATCTCGGCTTTACTGACATTTGCATTAACAGCTTCCCCTTTTATAACTACTTCTTCCAATAGCTTTAGTTGAGACTCCAGTTCAATATTAACAGTAATATTTTTTGTTAAATCAATTTTTTTCTCAAGTGTTTTATAGCCTATATAAGAATAATTTACTTGGTAATTACCAGGCAACAGACTTATTGAATAAAATCCATATAAGTTTGTTACTGTTCCGCTTTTTAGTTCTTTAATAAAAATTGTAGCACCCAGTAAATCCTCCCCGGTGTATTTATCTTTAATATGCCCGCTTATAGAATATTTTTTCTTATTGTCATCCGTATTCCCATAGGATTTAGTAATTTGAAAAGAAAAAATTAAGATGATAATTAGGGTGAATATATTTTTCATTAATTTTTTGCTTGCTTAGGTATTTGTATAAAAAGAATAGACGAAATTCTATTCTTTTTTGTTACACTCCTTTTATAATT
>Ga0222665_1000407_pt1 | contig 26520 bp, 15 predicted proteins | sample AntAcemetagen653_FD_179853 | JGI IMG/M metagenome (GOLD analysis project Ga0222665, IMG submission 179853) | Saline water microbial communities from Ace Lake, Antarctica - #653 | ecosystem: Environmental > Aquatic > Non-marine Saline and Alkaline > Saline | place: Antarctica: Ace Lake...
AATGGGAAAATGCCGCAATTAAAGTTAATGATGTTTATAAATCGGCCATTATCGGTTAATAATTAAGTTTAAAAAATAGAATATTCAAAATATAGAATTTATGAGATCAATTTGTTTTTATTTTCAGGTTCACCAGCCTTACAGGCTTCGTAACTATCGCTTTTTCGATATTGGGAAAGATCATAATTATTTTGATGATTATAACAATCAGGATATTATGAGACGTGTAGCTGACAAATGCTACATTCCAATGAATAATTTATTATTGGAATTAATAAAAGAATTCGGTACTGCTTTTAAAGTTTCTTTTTCTATATCAGGCACTGCATTGGATCAATTTGAACAATATACACCTGATGTTTTAGAAAGTTTTAAAAAATTAGCCGAAACCGGTTGCGTTGAATTTATGTCCGAAACCTATTCGCATTCACTTTCATCATTAAAAAATAAAGATGAATTTTTCGAGCAAGTTGATATTCATAGACAAAAAATCGAAAAGTTTTTCGGCATCAGGCCTGAAACTTTTAGAAACACAGAGCTAATTTATTCGGATGGAATTGGAGAAATGGTTTCGGAAATGGGCTTTCAAACAATGTTAACCGAAGGTGCAAAACATGTACTCGGTTGGAAAAGCCCTAATTATCTTTATTGTAATTCAATTAATCCGAAATTAAAATTGCTATTGAAAAACTTCAGGCTTAGCGATGATATTGCCTTCAGGTTTTCGCAACAAAGTTGGGACGAATGGCCATTGACTACTGAAAGATTTGTCGGATGGCTAAATCAGGTTGACCCTGCTGAGGAAGTTGTTAATTTATTTATGGATTACGAAACTTTCGGAGAGCATCAGTGGGCAGAAACCGGAATTTTCGATTTCATGAAACACCTCCCACGAATGGTTTTTGAGCGAACAAATTTTACGTTCAATACTCCTGCTGAGGTTTCTAAGAGCTTGCAACCGGTTTCTGCGATTCATGTTCCTAATCCGATCTCATGGGCAGATGAAGAACGTGACCTGACTGCATGGCTCGGAAATGATCTCCAAGATGAAGCTTTCGATAGTTTGTATTCTATTTACGATCAAGTTAAATGCTGTGATGATTGGCTGATAAAAAGAGACTGGAGATATCTGCAAACAAGCGACCACTTTTATTATATGTGTACAAAATGGTTCTCCGATGGCGATGTTCATAAATATTTTAATCCTTACGGAACACCTTATGAGGCTTTTATAAATTTTATGAATGTACTTTCCGATTTTATTATCAGAGTTGAAAAATGCAATAAAACCAACGAAAGTGATTTTTCGGAGATTAAGGAAAAAGTAACTGAAATTACTGATGAATTAGGAAGAAAGCTAAAAGAAAAAACAGGCAAATTTGTCGGTAAAGCAAAAAAAATAGTCGCTGAAAAGAAAGAAAAAGTTCCGGATTTTGATGAAATAAAAAACCTTTCAAACACAAAAATAAAGCAAGTTTTAAAAAATATTGACGTGGAATCAATTTCTATTGCTTTAAAAGGTGCCGAGAAAGAAGTAATTGAGAAAATACTTCCAAATCTCGGTAAACGAGCTATGAAAAAATACAATGAATTTGAAGCTAAGGCAGTAAAGTTTAAAAATTCCGATATTAAGAAATATAGAAAAAGAATTGAAGAGGAAATTAAAGTATTGCAAAAAAATAATTAGTATAAATTTGAACTATTCTAAAACATTAAAGTTTTATTATATTTGTATCAAAATTTGAAGTTATGTCAATTACCATAACTAATTGTTCAATTAAGTGGGAGGTATTAATTTATATTATATTTTTATCAACAAACTCTTTACTGTTTGCGCAAAGCAAAACTTGCGACACCATTTACCCATCTGCCACAATCAGACCTTTTCAATTAACCGGAGATGAGCTGGTCAACTTCCCGATGGTAAATCCAGAACCATGCGGTGATATTAATGGTGATGGATTGGGGGATTTGGTTTTCCGGGCTTATGCTGCCAATGAGCGGACTCTTGAACCTTCTGATATCATTTACAAATCACTAATTACTTTTGATACAGGTTATAATTCAAATGCTGTAGTGAGGTATAATAAAAATTTAAAAGGATGTGGTGATTTCAATGGAGATGGCTTTGATGATGTTTTTGATATCTACAACAATATAATTCATTATGGATGCCCTCAAGGAATATCAGAAGATTCATTAGCTCTTAATTTTTCCTCAGATTTTACAGGATTTGCTTTCCCGGGCGATCTTGATAATGATGGTATGTCAGAAATACTTATTGGAAAAGTGTCTGGAATTATTGACAAAATGCTTATTTTTTCAGCTATGGATACGGTTCCTTATGTAATTACGAACTCTGGAAGTTATTTTGTTGATGTTGAAAAAATGCGTTTTATCAGCTATGACTATGATAATGACGGCACTATGGAATTTTGTATAATAAACAAAAGCTTAACAGCAAGTAACAGTTTTAAAACAAGATGGTATCACATAGATAAGATAGATCATCAAATGATATTAGAATACTCGGAGGATATTAGTTATATTCATGAGCCTTCTTATCATTATCCTAAAACAATATCTGATATTGACGGGGATGGTTTTATGGATCTAACCCATGTATTTTATGATAGTGACACAACCCAGGGGTCTGGATTTGACATTTCGGTTAATTTTGGATTAGCTGTAGAACCATATTTTAGTGAGCCTTACACAATTCAAGTTAAAAACGACGGAAGATTATTTTACAATGCCGGAGACTTTAATGGAGATGGTGCAGATGACTGGTATTCAATAGCCACACAGGATTCTATAGTAATATATTATGGTAATCCGGATATTTTAACTAATGGTTTTTTAACCGAATATTATTATATGGGAGATAATCAGTTGCTAATGCCAAAAAGCAAATACAATTCTTATTTTTCATCTTCAACAGATCAAAGGCTTTATTATTTTAATAATGACACCATTGCAGATATTTTCTTTTGTTATTGGTCTTTTGATGAAAACCAACAATATGACTTCGTTGGAACTGCAATTGTTCCTGGCGGAAATAATCCAGACTTTACGAACCCACTTTTAATTGGCCGATCTGGAAACGATTCATTCAAATCATTGGAATATGGATATTTAACAAAAAATATAGGCGACTTTAACCGTGATGGCTATGAAGATTGGGGAGTATTATCCAGAAGTGGTTGTTATCTTGAAATATTTTTTGGTGGTGAGGAAATGGATATGTATCCCGATATTACATACTTTTTACCACAAACGAATTTTGCTAAATCATATGACTGGTCTTTTGGAGATTTAAATGGAGATGATTGGTTGGATATTGTTATTTCAAACAGCTCAATGTCTAATGTTAATAGTATGAGATATTATATGACAGAACGCGATGAAGTATATGTTTTTTTTGGTGAGCCCTTTTTTCAAAATGAGTATAATTTTGAGGATGCTGATGTAATACTTTATGACAAGCATAATACCTTTCTTGAATTTGGAGCAAATCTTGGGGTAGTTGGTGATTACAATATAGACGGTTACGATGACATTGTTATCGGTGGGGCAAAAAATAACAAATGTGAACGTGATGTATTTTTATATTTTGGAGGTGAACAAATAAACCCGGAACCTGATTTGGTTTATAACGAGCCGGGTTATCAATGAGGTGCTGAATTTGCCTCACCGGTCACTGCTTGTGGCGATGTTAACGGTGATGGATACGACGATTTTACTCTTGGTGACCCAAGTAATGGAAATGGTTCCTCAATGGTCTTTTTTGGAGGTCCACAAGCCAATCTTTCAGATTATGTTAAAATACTTAGCCCATCAGGAGCAGTATATTTCGGAAGAAATACTCCCCGAATTGCCGGTGATTTTAATGGCGATGGGAACAACGACCTGATACATTACGTTTCTGGCACAAAAACAATTTATATATATTTTGGATCAACCGATTTTGATACTTTCTATGACTTTTATATTCATGACACAATCTTTAATGGTGGGCATATAAGTATGGATTTTGTTGGTAGCTTAATAGAAAGCAACCAAACTGATATTCTTATTACCTCATTAAAGGATGATAAGTATAATTATTACGGATACTCATCGAATGCTTTTAAAGAACAAGGATGTGATTATGTATTGAAAAACTTTTACTTTGCATCAGGCAAATCATTTGCATCTGGCGATTTTAACAATGACGGCAATAATGAAATATTTGCCGGATCACATTACGACCGCAATCATGGAAGTCCAGGTGGTCAGATTAATCTTTACGATACTTTGAAAATTTATGTAGGTGAAAATAATTTGAAACCTGATCTTAAACTAATTAATTTATTTCCAAATCCGGTTACTTCAAACATGACTGTTTCATTTTATTCTAATGAAAAAGAATCTATTTCTATTAGCGTATTAGATATTACAGGAGCTGTTCAATTTAAAGATAGATATTCTTCGGTTAAAACAGGATTAAATAATATCATCATCTATTCAAGTGATCTAAAACCTGGTGTATATTTACTTCAGATACAACAGAAAACTTTTATTAAAAGACTTAAGTTTATCGTTGTACAATAACATAGATTTTTGTTGTTATAAGTACATGCTACAAGATAAATTAGTAGAATAATAGGATATCCGTAAGAACAAACTTGATTTGGTCATTGAATATTGTACGTTGAGTGTTGAATGTTTAATTGAAAAAATCAACTGATTTAATACCCAAACTCCCCAAACTCCGAAATTATTGTTAATGATTTTTGTTTTGCTTTTTCGCAATAACCAACAATTTGAGCATCAATATTAAATTCATTTGAAATTCGGATAATATCGTTAGCAATATTCTCAGGAACATATAATTCCATTCGATGGCCCATATTGAAAACCTTATACATTTCCTTCCAATCGGTGCCTGATTGCTCCTTGATTATTTTAAATAATGGAGGGATTTGAAACATATTGTTTTTAACTACGTGAAGATCATTTACAAAATTCAGGATTTTGGTCTGTGCACCTCCGCTGCAATGAATCATGCCATGAATTTGAGAACGAAAAGCCGAAAGAATTTTCTTGATTAAGGGTGCATAAGTTCTGGTTGGAGAAAGAACCAATTTTCCGGCATCCATTCCCTCAATTTCAGTTTTTTCACATAAGTTCAGTTTCCCAGAGTAAACAAGCTCTTCAGGAATCGACCAATCATAAGATTCCGGAAATTGCTTTGAAAGCCTATTATAAAAAACATCGTGGCGGGCTGAGGTAAGACCGTTGCTTCCCATTCCGCCATTGTATTCGTCTTCGTAAGTTGCCTGTCCGTAAGATGATAAACCAACAATAACATCATTAGATTGAATTCTATGATTAGAAATAATATTATCACGTTTAACGCGAGCAGTTACAGTTGAATCGACAATTATTGTTCTAACAAGGTCACCAACATCAGCAGTTTCACCACCGGTTGAAAAAATTCCAATTCCCAAATTTCTCATTTTTTCGAGAAATTCTTCAGTTCCCTGAATTATTTCGGCTACCACTTCACCCGGAATAAGATTCTTATTTCTCCCAATCGTTGAGGATAGAAGAATATTGTCAGTAACGCCCACACATAGAAGATCATCGAGATTCATCACAATTGCATCCTGTGCAATTCCTTTCCAAACCGAAATATCGCTGGTTTCTTTCCAATAAATGTAAGCAAGCGATGATTTTGTTCCGGCTCCATCGGCATGCATAATATTGCAGAATTTTTCATCGCCTCCGAGAATATCCGGAATTACCTTACAAAATGCTTGTGGAAAAATTCCTTTATCAATATTTTTTATTGCATTATGAACATCGTCTTTTGAAGCCGAAACTCCTCTTTGATCATATTTTAGTTTGTTTTCGGACATCATTTTTATTTTTTTTTCAAAAACAAAAGTAATAGCTTTTTCCGGAAAATAATGAGAAAATGAGAAAATGATTGAATGATAAAATAACAACACATATCCAATCAATCAATCAATCATCCTATCATTTTATCATTCACTCATTGAATAGCCTTATTCATATAAGACTCAACGGGAGCAAATTCATCGGTAAGAATAGGGACTGAGGTTTCAATTCCATTTATTAATAAATGCTGTAAATACTCATTTAAAACGCTGTCGGAGCTATTAAATACAGGAGTCTTCTCTGATTTTAAAGCCACAAGTACAACACTTTGCAATTGCTCTTTATCATCCAAATTTTGTATTACAAATAAATATACTTGCTGAAAAACACTTTGGTAAGTAAGATATTCCGCTTGCAAAAACAAACTTTTCATTCCATCAATCGAAGAAATAATATTCAAAATGGCAATGCCATCATTATTTAAAACATTATAAATTTTTTGCACTGCTTCCCTTGTAGTTAATTGGTAAGGTAAAGTGTATTGCGATTTGAAAGCATCAACAAAAACAACATCATATTTTTCTGTGTACTTATTTAAAAATGTCCTGCCATCTTCATGAATTATTTTCATACGTGGATTGTCGGAAAGTTGGAAATGCTTTCTTGCAAGCTGAGTTAGTTCAGGATCAATTTCAACAACATCAATTGAAGCTTCAGGAAATTTATTCAAATAATGTTTTGGATATGAATAGGTAGCTCCACCAATCAATAATGATCGTCTAAAATCAGGATTAAAATGTTCAGAGAGATCATAATATTTTAAATATTGAAAAACCAATTCATCAGAATCAAGGAACATAGCACCGCTATATTCATTGTTTATTCTCATATATTTTGCAGACTTTCCTGTTCTATAATCACTTGCATTATAAATCAATACTCGGTTATATTTAGTATCAACATCAATAACTTCATTATTTTGCTTAAGAATTAAAAATTTTAAAACAAACAAAAACAACAAAAATAAAATTGCAAAACCCGCTTTATTATTTAATCGGGTTAAAAAAAATAATACTATTGAAATTATCAATAAAATTGCCGACAAAAAAAATAATATATTTTGATGGCCAAAAAACGGAATAAGGAAAAATCCTGCCAGAAAAGTTCCGCAAATACTACCGACAGTTGAAATTGCATAAAGATTTCCGGCTATTTTTCCTGTGGAGTTAACATGCTTTAATTTAAGTTTAATTGCATAAGGAGAAACCATTCCGAGAAAAATTGATGCAGGTGAAAATAAAATTACTGAGGCAATTACAGCTTGCAAACGAACATCAAAATTATAATTAGGAAGTTGATTTAAAAAATACCGATGAATTATTGTGGTAAAAATTATTGAAATGGCTGAAAGAAAAATAATTGTTGAAAGAATTTCAATTTTTGGTTTTTTATCGGCGAAATATCCTCCTAACCAATATCCTAAGCTTAAACTTCCGAGAATAACTCCTATTAAGCTTGTCCAAACAAAAATTGTTGTGCCAAGAAAAGGGCCTAAAATTCTTGATCCCACTATCTCAAAAATCATTACTACAGCACCGCAAATGAACACAATTATTTCAATTCCAAAACGCATATTAAATATTGGTGAATTAAAGTAAATATTTCAAAAACAAATCCATTGCCTGTTTTTTTTGTTTGTCAAATCCGTAACTAATATTCTTTGTAAGATAAGAATATAGGTCTATTTCCGCTGAAACATTTTCAATAGATTTTGCAATATTTTCAACACCGAATTTAATGGCTTTATTAAATTGATTTTTAACATTTTCAGCTATCTTTTTGTTTGCAACCCAACAAGCAAAAACAAATGGTAAGGATGAAAATTTTTGCCATTCGTAGGAAAGATCGTAAACATATTTAAATTTTTTTGCTAAGTCAAAACACTTATCACCAATTATAACAGCAGCTTCGAGCTTTAAAAAATCAACACTGCTATTTTTATTCAATGATTTCCATTCCACATCAATTTTCCAGTAATTTTTAGCCAAAACCCTAACCAACTGAACTGATGTTCTCGACTCAAAATCAAGATAGATTTTTTTTATTTTTTCTAATGGTTTATCGCTAACTAATAAAACCGTATTAACCTTACCCTTGGATCCGATACAATAATCGGAAATAATATATGAGGTATTAATTTGGGGTATCATGGCAACCGGAATCAAGCCTATATCAACCTTATTTTCAATTAACTTCTGTGCACAAACCGAAGGAACATCCAACTCAAGCAAGAAATCATTTAAAAACCCTGATTTCTCAATTCCATAAACAAAAGGAATTGTATTTAAATAAGAAACGGCTGAAATTTTTAATTTATCCATTAAAAATATTTTTTACAAACATAAGATTTTTAATCAAAAAGTGCACGATTTTTGCTTATTTCGCAGAAAAAAGCAGAGGAGCTTTATTAATTTAATAAAAGAACAAAAAATTAGTGTTATAACGTGATATAACGGAGATAAGAGAATTAGGGAAATAAGGGAAATTTTTTTACACCTCATAACATTATATCTATATTTTCATTATGCTATTTTAAAAAATTTAATTTAATGTATAAAAAATTTACTCTTTTCATTTTCATTAGTTTGTTTGTTAATTATTCTTTTTCACAAACTATCAGAGTAATTGATTTCCAAAATCAAACACCAATTGAAAATGTTGCCATTTATAATTCAGATAATACAAAAACCGCTTTAACAGATAAAAACGGAAATGCAAATATTGATGAATTTAATAAGAATGACATCCTTACTTTTCAGCATCCTTCTTATAATAATGTTACTTTAACTTATGATGCTTTGAAAGCGAGCAACTTCATAATCAAACTAAGTGAATCATTTATCAATTTGAGTGAATTTGTGGTTTCAGCGAGCAAATGGGAACAAAACAAAAACGAAGTCCCAAATAAAATAGTTTCTATTTCGGCAAAAGATGTCGTGCTTGAAAATCCTCAAACTGCGGCAGATTTATTGGGGGTTTCCAACGAAGTTTTCATACAAAAAAGTCAGCTTGGAGGCGGAAGTCCTATGATTAGAGGATTTGCGGCAAACTCAATACTTTTGGTTGTTGATGGAGTGAGAATGAATAATGCAATTTATAGAAGCGGGAATCTGCAAAATGTTATTTCATTAGACCCAAATATTATACAAAGTTCTGAAATTATTTTCGGGCCGGGTTCAATTATTTATGGTAGCGATGCACTCGGTGGAGTAATCGATTTTCATACTAAAAATGTGAAACTTGCTTTTGGAAACAATCCAACAAATCTATCGGCTAATTCAATGCTTAGATATTCAACTGCAAATAATGAAAAAAGCGGGCATATTGATTTTAATTTCGGTAAGAAAAAGTGGGGATTTCTCACAAGTGTTTCCTTCTCCGATTACGATGACTTGAAAATGGGTAATATGCACAACGACATTTACGAGAGGCATGAATATGTTGGTGAATATAAGGGGCAAGATACGATTTTACAAAACAGTAACCCAAACAACCAGAAGTTTTCCGGATATAATCAAATAAATCTTATGCAAAAAATAAGATTTAAACCAAATAAAAATATTGATATAAATTACAATTTTCAATACTCAAACAGTTCGGATATTCCACGATACGACCGTTTAATTCAATATTCAAAAGGGGAATTAAAATATGCAAAATGGGATTACGGCCCGCAAAAATGGATGATGAATGCTCTGAATATAAAATTGAGTAACATTTCTTCGCTATTTGATGAAGCTAAAATTACGATGGCTTTTCAGGATTTGGAAGAAAGCCGTATCGACAGAAAGTATAAATCGGAGACCTTAAGAAGCAGAACAGAAAAAGTTAAAGCTTATTCATTAAACTTCGACCTTGACAAAAAATTATCTGAAAAAAATACATTATTTTATGGGATTGAAGCAATTTATAATAAAGTTGTTTCAACAGGGATTAAGGAAAACATTATAACCGGAATTGAAGAACAAACTGCAAGCCGCTATCCTGATGGGAAAAACAACTATTATTCTTTAGCAGCTTATGGTAGTTTTAAATCAAATATTAATAAGAAATTCACTTTTACTTCGGGCTTAAGGTTTAATTACACCTCGCTCAATTCCACTTTCATTGATACAAGTTTCTATGATTTTCCTTTTAATAAAATTGAAATTAAAAATAATGCAATTACCGGAAGCTTAGGGCTTGTTTTCAAACCAGAAAACCATTGGCAGTTTAATATAAATTTATCCTCGGGTTTCAGAGCACCCAATCTTGATGATGTTGCCAAAGTTTTTGATTCGGAACCTGGCAATGTAGTTGTTCCTAACGAAAATCTAAAACCGGAATATGTTTACAACATTGATTTCAGTATTAATAAGGATTTCGCGGATAAAGTAAAAATCAATACCACATTTTTCTATACCAATCTGATAGATGCGATGGTCAGGCGTGATTTTACAATCAACGGAAAAGATTCAATAATATATGATGGAGAGTTGAGTAAAGTTGAAGCAGTTGTAAATGCAGGGAAAGCTTATATTTACGGAGGAAGTGTTTCAGTTATGGCTAATATTACGAATAAGTGTATTTTCAAAACTTTTCTCACATACACACACGGGGAAGACGATGAAAACATTCCTTTACGCCATGTTTCTCCATTGTTTGGAAGCACTTCGATTTTATATAAAATGAAAAATACTGAAATTGAGTTTTATGCAAACTATAATGGAGAAATTTCCTATAAAAACCTTGCACATTCAGAAAGAGATAAGGCATATATGTATGCAATAGATAATAATGGCAATCCTTACTCACCTGCATGGTTTACAATAAATTTAAAAGCTTCTTATCAATTGACTCCAAATCTTCAAATCGGAGCCGGAATTGAAAATATTCTTGATTACAGATATCGTCCCTATTCTTCAGGAATTTGTGCTCCGGGTAGAAATTTTATTTTTTCCATCAGGGGGAAATTATAAAGAATTGTTAAATCTCGGATTTCCCTTGACTTATCTCTTTTTTTATATTACCTTTGAGGAAAAATTTTAATTAATGATATTTTTTGACAATATCAATATTCGGATAAAATGTTTAATTGAAAAAAATATAAATCTATTGTTTAACACTAAAAACTACTGCCATGAAAACACTTAAATTGTTTTTTCTAATATTTGCATTAGCTGTTTTAACATTCGGATGCAAAAAAGACCAAAAAAAAATAACCGAACTACCTAATCCAAATCCAACGGCAACAAGCATGAACGAATTAATAGTTTCAGCCGATTTCGACTGGAAATTATCTAAAGAAGTGGGATTTACAATTTCCGGAGAGAAAAATGGGATGGTAATAATTACATCCGAAGATGAAAAAGTCATTTACCATAAAGGCTTTAAACATGATGAATCAAAATATTATGTTAAAATTGATATACCAAAATATGTAAACCAGGTAAAAGTAAATGGCGTACTAACCGATATCGGTAGTAAAAGTTTAAACCTTGTAGTCGGGAAAGATATTAATTTAATTAATGCCGGCACAAGCTTAAAAAATGGTGAAAAATCCAAAGGTGAATCATTAGGGTTTAGCTCGCCTGTTATTTTTAATCCTGCAGCGACAGGTGGAGGGACAGGAACAGCTTCTCTTGATGATTCTCATTTCGTAACGGTATTTACAGATGAAGGTAATGGTAGTTACGGAACCGCTGTTGTTGGAACAATAAGCGGTAATACTATTACTTACGGCCCGGAATATGTTTTTAATAGTGGAACAACACATAATTCGTTAGTAAATATTCTTGATCCTACGCATATTGTAATATGTTATAAAGATCTTTCTAATAGCACATACGGAACAGCAGTTGTAGGTACAATTTCGGGAAACTCAATAACTTATGGGTCGGAATATGTTTTTAATAGTGGACATACTGAAACGCTAGCCGCTGCATTAGTTGATGCAAATACTTTTGTTGTTATTTATCGTGATGATTGGAATGGCAGAAAAGGCACGGCAGTTATTGGAACAGTAGCAGGCAATGTAATTACATTTGGTTCGGAATATGTTTATGAAAATATAAAATCAGATATGCATTATGTTACTTCTCCATCACTCGGGAAATTTATTGTTGCATATACACAAAACTACTACGTAACCGGCCACGGTGTTGCTTTAGTTGGAAATATTTCAGGCACAACCATTAGTTTCGGTTCTAAATACACATATAATCCGGCTTCAACTATTGGCAGTTGCATAAATATGATGGAAACAAATAAATTTGTAATCGCCTATTGCGATGATGGAAATGGAAGATACGGAACAGCCATAGTTGGTTCCATTTCCGGAAATACTTTATCATTCGGAAGTGAATTTGTTTATAAATCGACTACAACATTAATGCAATATTTTACACCAATGGATTCTGAGCGTTTTATTACATCTTATGCATATAATAGTAATCAAACTCATGCTTCGGTAATAGGAATAGTATCAGGTAATAATATTTCTTTTAGTTCTGAATATGTTTTTCATGTAGCAACTGTATATTGTGGTTATAAATTCATGGAATCAATAAATTCAACACAGTTTATTATTACAATAACTGATGGTGGTAACTCTAACTACGGAACTTCATATTTAGGGACTTTAATTATTGATTCGGATGATGACGGAATTCCGGATGGTGAAGACGATTATCCTTTGGATCCTTTAAGGGCTTTTGATAATTATTTTCCTGCCACAGGTTACGGCACTTTGGCTTTCGAAGATATTTGGACACATACCGGTGATTATGATTTTAATGACCTTGTTATGGATTACCGTTTTCAAACCGTAACAAATGCAAGCAATGAAGTTGTTGAAGTATTTGGCAATTTTGTAACAAAAGCACTCGGAGCCGGTAATAATAATTCATTTGGATTTAATTTACCTAATGCAAATGGAACATTAATTAATAATCTTACGGTAACAGGTTCTGATATAGTTGGCAGTTTGGTCAATTTAAACGGAAACGGCCTTGAAACCGGGCAAACTCATCCAACCATAATAGTTTATGACCAGAGTCTTAATTTTACAAATTTGGTTAATACTCTACGAAATTCATGGTATTCAACACCCGTTACAACTACCATTACAATGGTTCCCTCAGCAACTTACACCCAAGCGGATTTTGCTTTATCAACATTTAATCCGTTTATTATTATTGCACAAACACGTGGACGTGAATTGCATCTACCCGATTATGAACCAACAGATTTAATTGATATTACATATTACGGAACATATTTAGATGCAACAGATCCGGGTAGTGGAATTTATTTCAAGACAGCTAATAATCTGCCTTGGGGAATTAATATTCCCGAGTCTTTTGCCTATCCTTTCGAATATGCCGACATAACAACTGCTTTCACTCATTTTCAAGCATGGGCAGAAAGCTCGGGAGTTAACTACTCAGATTGGTATCAGGATAATCCGGGATACAGAAACAACACTAACATTTATACACATCCGTAATTTAAGCTATTATAAAAAAACAATAAACGTATCGTTTCAAAAGATATTAATCTTTAAATTATTAAAGGAAGTGGTTTTTTTTAATTATGAATTATTTTCGTCCTCTTCAGGAATTTGTAAACAGAAAATAAATTTAAAAATGCATAAAAAGTTCTAAATTGTAAAAAATTGTTAAATTTTTGATTTTCCTTTGTTTTACTTAATATTTTAATTACATTTGCAAATGGATTTATTAAATTGATAGTATTTTCTTAAAAAAGGAAAAAAAAAATCATTTTTGGGAATTTATTATCAATATAATAATAATAATAGACTGTAAACCAAAAATATAAAAATTATGGTTTAATTTTTGATGTAATTGACAATCGGATTTAAATGTTTAATTGAAAAAATCTGTTGTCAGATACTTAAAACTACTGAAATGAAAAAAATAACTTATATCTTTATTTCGTTAATAATAATTGTATTATTAACCAATTGCACGAAAACTCAAATAGATAATAATAATGCAAGTAATGATCCTATCAAAAATCCTAAGGTTTCCAGCATGGCGGACCTTAATGTTCCTGACGGATTTGATTGGAAATTAGCACATGAAATATCAATTTTGATTGATAATCCGATAATCGGAACTTTAAAAATAACATCATTAGATAGAAGCATTATCTATTATAAGGAAAATTATATAGGAGGACAAGACCAATATAATATTAAGGTTACGATTCCCGATTATATTGATAAGATTTTAGTAAACAATGAAATTTATAATATCAGCGGAACAAATGCCGAAAAAGCAAAAAATATTTCAGCAAATGAATTAGCTGATCATTATAATTCTTTAAAAAACTCTACTGATACAAAAGGTGTTACCTTTAGTGCAGAATTTGTTTTTAATGCAGCCCTAAGCTATGACCTTTCATCCACCGCTCTTGATGCAACTCATTTTATTATTGCATATAGGGATAACTGGAATTCCAGTTTCGGAACCGCGGTTATTGGTACTATAGTTGGAAATACAATAACATTTAGTGCAGAATTTGTTTTTAATTCTGCGGGAACTGCAAGCATATCTACTGTTTCATTGGATGCTACCCACTTTGTGGTAACTTATAGTGATTTTGGGAATTCTCAATACGGGACAGCAATTATTGGTACGGTAAGTGGGAATTCTATTAGCTGGGGTGTTGAATATACCTTACCTTTACACTTTTGGTCAGCAGGTGTGGATTATATTGAATCTTCAGCCCTTGATGCAACTCATTTTGTATTTTCATTTAGAGATATGGGAAATTCTTATTCAGGAACATCCGTAATTGGTACTGTTACCGGAAGCAATATTGCATGGGGAGCAGAAAGTATCTTTAATAACGGAAATACACCTGAAATCACTGCAACCAGTCTTAGTTCAGGTGCATTTGTTTTAGCTTATCGTGATAATGGAAATTCTCAATACGGAACTGCTATAGTTGGAACGGTCGCAGGAAATGTGATATCTTTTGGCTCTGAATATGTATTTAACGCTGCAATTACAGCAAATCCTTCACTCGGTTCTTTAAACCCAACAAAAGTTGTTGTCGCATTCAGAGATGTAGGAAATTTTGACAATGGTACTGCTATGATAGGAAACGTTGCCGGAAATGTTTTAACATGGGGCTCGGAATATATTTTTAATAATGCCATAAGTTTTGATCCATCCATTACAGCTATGGATGCCGATAATTTTATTGTTGCATATCGGGATGCAGGTAATCTTGATTTCGGTACTGTTGGCGGTGGTGCAGTAACAGGTGATGTTATTCAATGGGATTCAGACGATGTTTTTAATGCTGCTTTCACAAATTCTGTTACTACTACAACATTAGATGCCACTCATATGGTCGTTTCTTATTCTGACCATGGAAATATGGGTTACGGCACATCTATTTTCTGCGTTTTCACACCACTACTTGATTCCGATCTTGATGGAGTGCCTGATGGAGACGATGATTATCCGTTCGATCCTTTAAGAGCTTATGATAATTATTTTCCAACTATTGGGTATGCAACTTTAGCTTATGAAGATCTATGGACTCACACCGGAGATTATGATTTTAATGATGTTGTTATTGATTATCGTTTTCAAACAGTAACAAATGCAAGCAATGAGGTTGTTGAGGTGTTTGGTAATTTTGCAGTCAATGCTCTTGGCGCAGGCCATAATAATTCATTTGGGTTTAGTTTGCCTAATGCAAATGCTACTTTAATTAATAATCTTACAGTAACCGGTTATGATATAGTTGGAGGTTTTATTAACCTAAACGGAGATGGTCTTGAAATAGGACAATCCGATCCGACAGTTATTGTATGGGATCAAAGTTTTAGTTTTACAAGTTTAGTTAATACTCTTCGAGGCTCATGGTACGTTGCTCCGGTTACAACTACTGTTAAATTGGTACCGACACCATTAACATATACCGCAGCAGATTTTGCTTTATCAACATTTAATCCTTTTATTATTATTAATCAGGAACGAGGACGTGAATTACATTTGCCTGATTACGAACCTACTGATTTAATAAATATTTTATTTTACGGAACATATTTTGATGTTACAGATCCAGGTAGTGGAATTTATTTTAAAACTGCAACTGATTTACCTTGGGGAATTCATATTCCTCAATCTTTTGCTTATCCATTTGAATACGAAGACATCACTACTGCACATAATCATTTCCAGGAATGGGTTGAAAGCAATGGAGCAAACTATTCAAATTGGTATCAGGATCTTCCGGGTTATAGAAATGCTGCTAATATTTATTCTCATCCTTAATCTGAGTTTTTCATAATTTACAATTTTATAAAAAGAATACCCGAATATAATGTTCGGGTATTCTTTTTTTTGGACATAATTTCCCAGTATTAGACAAATGGGAATTTTTGTTATTCCGTATATTATTGTATTCGTGTCTTTTGTGCTTTTATGGTTTTTTGGTTTAATAATGGTATTAAATAAACAAAAGTAAAAATTACTGCCATGAAAACAAAAAAACTTATTTACACTTTACTTGCTCTTATCTTTTTGGTAACAGCATGTAACAAGGATTATTATGAGGCAGAGGAAAGCCAAAACAAATCAAATCAATCTGCCAATTCTATTTTTGAATTAAAGGCTTCTGATAACTTTAATTGGAAAACATCACGTGATATTAGTTTTAATATTACTAATGCTCCGGATGACATAATTCAGATTACTTCTTTTGACAAATCTGTTGTTTATCACAAAGGGACAAACCTGAATAATACTCAAAAATATTCAATAAAAATTAATCTTCCATATTATTTAAAATCAGTATTGATTAATAATAAAGTAGTGGAAATTAATGGAGAAAACGTTGAAGTAATATTTTCAACCACAAAGTCAGGTTATAATTTTACAAATATTACAAGATATGTGTCACCAACAGGAAATCATACTCCACCGTTTACAAGTTTAGCAACTGCTGCTAATGATATACAAAGTGCTATTGATATTTGCGTTGATAACGACCTCATTCTCGTCGATAATGGGACTTATGTTTTAACAAATCAAATTCAAATTCAAAAAGCTATTGTCTTACAAAGCATAAATGGTTTTAACAATTCGATAATTGACGGAAATAATAATGTAAGATGTATTTACATGGATCATATAGATGCAGTAGTTGACGGATTTACAATTACTAAAGGATATAATCCATCGGGATTTGGTGGTGGAGTAAATATCGTTTCAAATGGGATTGTAAAAAATTGTAAAATCACAAATTGTCAAGCGAGAGACGGAGGTGGAATTGCTATTGATAATGGAGGACTTGTTCAAAATTGCTTTATAAATAATAATTCGGCTGATAACAACTCTAATAACGGCTACGGTGGAGGTGTAAGATGTTTAAATGGAGGTATTGTAAGAAATTGTCTCATAACAGAAAACGTTTCCATGAAATATGGTGGAGGAATAAATATCTGGAATGCAGGAATTGTTCAAAGTTGTATAATTGCAAATAATACTGCACCAAATGGAGCCGGAATCAGAACAAGGAATAACAGCATTGTTATTAATACAATAATCTATTTCAATAATGGCTCTAACTGGCAGGTTTCAGGATCAGGATATGTCTATAATAATTCTTGCTCAACACCTGCATTACCAACCGGATCAAATAATATTACGAATGATCCGCAATTTGTAAGTATTGTACCTGGAGTTGAAGATTATCATTTACAGGCAGGTTCGTCATGTATTGATGTAGGATTATTGGAAGCATGGATGAATACTGCAACTGATTTGGATGGAAATCCAAGAATTACCAATGGGACAGTTGATATGGGTGCTTATGAATTTATTGTTTTGATAACAGATTCAGATAACGATGGGATCCCAGATGATGAAGACGATTATCCAAACGATCCTGACAGAGCTTTTGATATTTTTTGGCCTGCTGCCGGTTTTGGTACACTTGCTTTTGAGGATTTATGGCCCGTCAGAGGCGATTACGATTTCAACGATTTAGTTGTTGATTACCAATTTCAAACTGTAACAAATGCTTCAAATGAAGTTGTTGAAATTTTTGGAAGTTTTGGCGTGAATGCAATTGGAGCTTTTTTCCACAATGGTTTTGGTTTTAACTTACCGAATGCAAATTCTTCATTAATAAATAACTTAGTTGTAGAAAATTATAATATAAGTGGAAATATTGTAAATATTAATGCAAACGGACTTGAAACCGGTCAAACTAACCCGACAATAATTGTTTTCGACGATGCTTTTAATATTTTGTCTCATCCTGGAATTGGAACAGGAGTTAATACTGAAGCTACTCAACCTTACATGGAATCGGATACTATTACGATTAAGATGACACCAAATGGAGTGTATTCAGAAGCAGATTTTGCCATTTCTGATTATAATCCGTTTATCTTCATTGAACAAACAAGAGGAAGAGAATTGCATTTACCCGATTACGAACCGACTGATTTGGCTGATAATTCATATTACCAGACCTGGGAAGATGATACACAGCCCGGAATAGGAAAATATTTTAAAACAATAAATAATCTACCCTGGGCAATAAATATTACGGAATCTTTTGATTACCCCTATGAATTAATTGAAATATCTGAAGCATACATTCATTTCATTGAATGGGCTGAGAGTTCAGGTGTATCATATCCTGATTGGTTCCAGGATAATCAAGGTTACAGAAATATTAATAATATTTATAGTCCGCCTAATAAATAAAAAAATAATGCTACTTTAAAAAAAATATTTATTTTTACAATATGAATATTAACAATCATTAACCACCAAAAACATGAAAAAGTATATTATGTTACTAATCGCACTTATTGTTGCTTCAACAATAGGGTGTAAAAAAGATGATCCAAATCCTGATAATGAATTAAGAATGGAAGACCTTGTTATATCTCCAGGTTTTGATTTTAACAATTCATTGGAATATAATGTAAAAGTTACTTTACCGGAATCTGTAGATTATTCGACTATCAGGAAAAGAATAAATTTTTATGATGCTCCAATAGAAAACGGTGGGAAATTACTGTTTAGCGGAACATCAAATGATAAAGGAGTATTTATAGGAAAGATAAAAATTCCTGCTTATCTCAACGAAATTTACATAAGTTCATGGGCAGGCTCAATTTTATATCCATTAAATAATGCTGTAAAATCGACCTTTAACATTATGGAAGATTCTATCAATCCTAATTTTGGAACAGGGTATGATACTATTCCACCGCCTGATAGTACCGGTAATGAAAAATCAAGATTTTTAAATAGTTTTTCGGCAAATACATGGGCAACGAAGTCAGGGAATTCTATAAACAACATGATTACAAACGGGACTTTTGATGAAGATGATTTTAAAACTGTTCCATATTGGTCATCACCTCTTACTTATCCGAATAAATGGAACATGACCCAGGCTATTGCTACCTATTCTGGTCAATACGATGATGGAGGAAACAACACATTTAGAAATTCCTATCAAGGTTATTCAGGTTATTATTATTTGTATGGTGGTTGTGAACAATCAATTAACGTCAACCCCGGAGATTTAATAACTTTTAGTACCGATATTAAATCCATACCCTATCAAGGTAACGCATATGTTTATGCATATATTTACCTCATCCCATTCACACAAAGTGGGAACCCGATTTCTTATACCTGTTACAGGTATTATAATCCGACTGAAGAGTGGGTTCAAAAAACAGTTACTGTAACTATGCCTAATAACGCATCAACTTGCAGAGTTTTAATGTGGTTTAATAATCGTTATTCTAATTTATTTTATGATAATGTTGTTGTAACCGGACCATCTAATGACAGCGACGGTGATGGTGTGGATGATGATGAAGATGACTATCCTAATGATGCAACAAGGGCTTACGATGTTTATTATCCAAATGAGGATACTTATGGCACTTTAGCTTTTGAAGATAATTGGCCCGGTTTAGGTGATTATGATTTTAATGACCTTATTCTTGATTATAATTTTCATGAAGTATTAAATGCGGATAATGAGGTAGTTGATATTTATGGAAAATATAGCGCTAGAGCAGTAGGTGCAAGTTACACAAATGGTTTTGGTTTTCAGATGAATGCCGAACCCGGTGACATTGAAAGCGTTGAGGGTTATTCAATTAATAGTGATTATATTAACTTGAATGCAAATCATACTGAAGCAAATCAAGAAAAAGCTACAATAATTCTAATTGACAATATTTTTGATAAATTGCCTCACGCCGGCGTTGGTATCGGGGCAAATACAACCGAAAGCGCACCTTATGTAAACCCTGATACTTCTATGGTTACAATTCATTTCTCTAATCCAATAGCAAGTGCCGTTTTAGGAACTCCACCTTATAATTCATTTTTAATTGTGGATCAGGTCAGGGGGGTTGAGATTCACTTACCAGATCATCCGCCGACCAGCCTTGCGAATTTAAATTTACTTGGAACTGATGCTGACAATTCTATTCCTGCAGAAGGCAGATATTATAAGACACTAACTAATTTACCTTGGGCGATGGATAATCCACATTCATTTGACTATCCAATTGAAAAAGTACAAGTTATTAATGCTTATAATTATTTTGCACAATGGGCGGAAAGCTCAGGCAGCATTCACGCTGACTGGTATTTTGATGATGCCGGTTACAGAAACGATGAAAATGTTTATGAGAAACCTGAATAATAGTTAAGATTTTGATTAATAGAGGGTGTTATTTTCATAGCACCCTTTTTTTTGTTTCAATATTTTATTAATTTTCAATACTTGAGGAATTAATAATTCAGTTTCGTCATTGAGTATGACAAAATCAGCAAGCTTGGCTTTTCTTTCATCACTCCATTGATTTTTAATTCTTGCAATCACAGCTTCGCGATTAACATTATCACGTTTCATTATTCTTTCAATTCTTAGAGCTTCGGGAGCGGAAACGGCAATTACAAAGTCAAATTTTTTTGATAAATCACTTTCAAATAATATTGCAGCCTCATGCAAAATATATGCATCAGTTTTATAATTCGTAAGCCAATTTAAAAAATCATTCATCACTAAAGGATGAATTATTGAATTGATTTTTTTCAAAGCAGATTTATCATTGAAAATAATTCCTGCAAATATTTTTGTATCAATTTTATTATCTTCAGTCAGTATTGATGGCCCAAAAACATTAACAATTTCTTCTTTAACTTTTTTATTGCCGTATAATGCTTTTGCCGAATCATCTGCATAAAAAACATTTACACCTATTGTCTCAAAAAAATTTGAGACCAATGTTTTTCCACTTCCAATACTTCCCGTAAGGCCAACTTTTAACATCAAAAAAAATTAATTTATGATATGCTGTTTCCCAATAATATACTCAACTCTTTCTGGATCAATTTTCACAATCTCCACGAATGGAGGTTGGTGTAAAATTTCAACTTTAAGAGTTTTATTTTTTGATAATTCATTACTTTTATAGAAAACTCCCACTTGGAACATATCCATTTTAACACGTTTAAAATCATTTAGTGCAACCAGATATGTCAGCAAAACTTTATCGGGATATGTTTTAATTTTAAATCCTGAAAGAGAATCAATTGTAATTATTGGCAATTCAATGCTTCCTTCTGTGTATTTTGCAACAGGAATTGAGATGTGTATTTCATTTTCCGAAAATCTTAGCTTTTTATTATCAAGCGGAGAAATAATTTTTATCGAAAGTTCCTGATTATCTCTAACTTTTTTCAATTCTATTTTTTCAGTACTCACAAAATCTATTTTTCCGATTACTGAAGCCGGCCCATAAACCTTAACAGAATCAGGTTTGAAAATTATTGGGCCATATTGCTGATATTGTTTCTCAAAATCAATTTTCAAATCAGGAACTACTACCACAGTTTTCATCTTCATTGATTCAAAAACAAATGAAAGAGTATCAGGAGAAATAGATATTAATTTATTTGACAAACTAAGTTGGCGAGAGATAATAGAAGAAATTTGAGATGTCAGCAGAAAAGATTTATACAATCCATTCACTTTTTCAAAATTTAAGCCACCTACATTAATATAAATTGCCTGATCGCCGGAAAGATATTTATCCGAGAAAAAATCAAAGCCTTGTGATTGAAGATTTACAACTAAAACGCTATCAGGATTGTTAATAAGTAACTTATCATCAGGAATATTAGTATATACTACAGGGAACTCAATGGAACCGTAATAAATTTTATCAAATTTAATTAAACCCCAAATGATGATGGAAATTCCTAAGCAGGATAAAAAAACATAAATTTCTTGCTTAGATATTTTATCTTTCTTTTTTCCGTTTCTTCTGACAAATGTCAAAAAATTGAAATTCAATTTAATCATTTAGCTTTTAGCACAGCTTTTCAAAAACTGTAAATATTTACAAACGGCCTTACTTCTTGTCACTTAATTGAGAAGTACTATCCATTGCAACAGCTGATTTTTCAAGCACCAATCGACTTTGGCCTAAGGTCTCAATAGTAACTGTAGTTTCAGAAACCTCAAGAATTTTCCCGTGAATACCACCAATAGTAATCACTTTTTCACCTTTTTTTAAAGCCTCTCTATATTTTTTTTGATCTTTTGATTTTTTCATTTGTGGCCTGATGAAAAATAGATAAAAAACCAAAACAACTAAAATAAGTGGCAAAAAAGACATTAACCCACTACTTTCGCCTTCACCTTGAGGCATCATTAAAATTACATTCAAAAGATTCATTATTTCTTTAATTTAATTATTATTCTTTTTTTTGTCTGAACTATAAAATTCTTTTTTTCATATAAAAAACTAAAACAAATTTATTGCTCCGGATTATAAACCATTGCTTTAACTCTAATTACAGTTTTATTAGGTTGAGTATTGGAAATTACTGAAATTGATTTATTTTGGAATCCTTTACGTTTCTCACTATCAAAAGTAACGTGAATAACATCTTCTTTTCCGGGCTGAATTGGTGTTTTTGGGTATTTTGTTGCCGTACAACCACAGCTTGCATTCACATCAGAAATTAATAAAGGCAGGGAACCAATGTTTTTAAATTTAAAGCTATAAGAAACCTTTTCCCCTTCAATAACTTTTCCAAAATCATGAATATCCTCCTCAAATTTAATTTTTGGAAGTTTTGAAAGATCAGTCTTACCATCCGATGTATTTGGATTGGATATTATATCGGTCGAAATTTGTTCATCCTCACCATTTCCTTCAATTCCATTACATGAAATTAAAACCGAAATAATCAAAATTGATAAAAGCAAATTACTTAATTCTCTTATTTTCATTCTTTGTTTTTGTAGATTAATTATTGTTTCTACTATATTTTTTTTGAATTCGTAAATATTAGTTTTTTAGCATGTTTCCATAGATTGATTCATTCTATCATTCTATCATTTACTCATTCTACCATTCATTCTCCAACTGTTAAAATTGTTATCGAGCCTGCAAATTTATCATCTTTAAAACGGCCATTACACTTCAGAATAAAGAAATAAACACCATCAGGACATCCTTCTCCTTTCCATTCGTTTTGATAATTATTTGATTCGTACATCTGTCTGCCCCATCTATCCATTATTACAAGCGAACTACTAATGTAGAAATCATTAATGAACTTTTCGCTTGATCCGTTAATTTCAATTTCAAAAACATCATTAATACCATCTCCGTTTGGAGTAAAAACATTGGGCACAGTTATTTCGGCTTCCTCAATGTTAACCACATGTGAAACTGAATCAACACATCCGAAATAAGTATTGAAAATTAACCAAACCGTATTTGTACCAACATATTGAAAAACATGCACCGGATTTGCAAGTTCCGAGTATGTTGAATCACCAAAATCCCAAGTCCAGGTAATAATTTCAAGTGAATCAACAGGGTTTTCATTATAAGAAATATTATTAAAACTAAATTCAACTTCAGGGTTTTGTATATAAGTTTTATCGTCGGCAATAATTTCAACTTCCGGAATTGGGTAAGCTTTTACATCAAAATTTGTATCGACTTTACAACCCCAACCATCAGAAACCGTTAAAGCATAATTCTCATCGCATGCACCATATACAATAGACGAATCGCTTGGATCAACTGTCAACGAATACCAATTATAATGATAAAGAGTATCTGGAAAACCACCTGAAACAAAAGCTTGCATCTGGCCTTTACAAAAACCCGGACAACCCATATTCATCTGAATGAGAGTGTCAATATATAGTCGTGGGTATAAATATATTAAAATGCTATCATTGCATTGCAAAATATTATTTGTATCAAATATTTCAATATAATACCAAGTTGTATCAACAGGTTTTACCCATGTATTGAAAGTAGTATCCATTGTGGGTTTCCATAAATATTTCAATGTATCCGAATGCACAACACTCAAATATACACTATCACCATAACAGACTATTGTATCGGAATAGAATATTGTATCAGAATAAATAATATCACAATTTCCCTGACTAAAAGCCTGAAAACCTATGAATAAAAGTATTATTAATATCAATTTTTTCATGCAGAAGTTTAATCAATTTTTTGCGAAATTAATAAAATTATTATTAGTCTTAGAGAATCAAAAACTTTATTCACTTTTAAACTCATTTTGAACATCATCCAATGAAATTCGTTTTTTCCCATTTGTTTCTAAATACAAATACAAACAATGTATTTGCTGTTAAAATTACTTGTATTTTAAATGATTAAAATTGAAAAATATTGTACAGAAGCAAGAAAAAACTCAAATAGTAATTCAAACCGTATTTCAAAATTTTAATGGGAGATAAGGTTTTGGGGAAATTATCCCGAAATTCCTATCCATATTATGAATATTCTTTTTTCAAAGCATCATAAATTATTTCAACCGGATGAAAGGCTGTTCGTCCGGTTCCATCCTTAATCTGCTGACGACAACTTGTACCCGGTGCAGAAATTAAAATTTCTTCGCCGGCTTTTCTTACTTCAGGAAATAAAACCATTTCTCCAATTTTCATAGAAAGATCATAATGCTCTTTTTCAAACCCAAACGAACCTGCCATACCGCAACATCCTGATTTAATTTCTTCAACTGTATAGTTTTCAGGTATTGAAAGCATTTCTTTAGTAGGGCCGGTGGAAGCAAGCGATTTTTGATGACAATGGCCGTGAAGTTTGATATGATTTTTTTTCTTTGTGAAAATATCTTTTTTAAAGTTTCCTTTTTCATATTCAGCTACAAGAAATTCATCAATCATAAAAGAATTAATGGCTATTGAGGCAGCGGCGTCCTTATTACATTCATCTGCAAGTTCTTTATATTCGTCTCTAAAAGTTAAAATTCCTGATGGTTCAATACCAATTAAAGGTGTATCAAATGTGATGACATCTTTCAATAAAGAAATATTTTTATTTGCAATTTTCTTTGCTTTTCTAACCAAACCTTTTGAAAGAAATGTCCGGCCACTTTCACAATGTTTCGGTATTTCAACATTATAACCTAAAGCACAGAGTAATTTAATAGCATTTATCCCAATTTCGGTATCATTAAAATCAGTAAATTCATCAATAAAGAAATTGACTTTGGCTTTAGCATTTTGCCCGGGGTTGATGTTTTTAAGATTTTTCTTAGCCCACGATCGCAAAGTCATTTTGTATAACAAAGGTAGTGAGCGTTTTGAAGCAAAACCAAGAATGTTTTTTAAAATTCCCGAAAACAATTTACTTTTTGCAAAAACATTATAAAAAGAAGGAAATATCGCCCCGATTTTATTTAATTGAGTAATATAAGCAATCGATCTGGTGCGTAATGGGATGCCGTGTTTATCATAATAATGTTGTAAAAATTCGGCTTTTAGCTTAGTGATATCAACACTCGACGGGCATTCCGATTTACATCCTTTGCATGATAAACATAGATCCATTGCTTCATAAATTTCATTATGATCGAAAGGATTTTCTTTTTCAGAATGAGTTAAAAACTCGCGTAAAGTATTAGCTCTGGCACGTGTAGAATTTTTTTCATCACGTGTAGCCATAAAACTCGGACACATTGTTCCGCCAATGATTTCCGATTTACGACAATCGCCCGAACCATTACATTTTTCAACCGCACGCATTATCCCCAAATCTTTTGAAAAATCAAAAATTGTTTCAATTTCTCGTGTTTTCCGGCCGGCCTCATATCTCAAAAAAGTATTCATTGCCGGTGTGTCAACAATTTTTTCGGGATTAAAAATATTATCGGGATCCCAGGTATTTTTTAAGTCCTTAAGTAAAGAATAATTTTTCTCACCAATCATCAACGGAATAAACTCGCCACGCAAACGGCCGTCTCCATGTTCGCCGCTTAATGAACCATTATATTTTTTTACAAGCTTAGCGGTTTCTAATGCAACCGTATGAAATAGTTCGACGTCTTTTTTGTCTTTTAAATTCATGACCGGCCTGAGATGAAGTTCGCCGGTAGCAATGTGAGCATAATAAACACAACTCAAATTATGCTTGGCAAGCATCTCATCAAATTCTTTGATATATTCGGGTAAAACAAGAGGATTTACAGCAGT
>Ga0222665_1000411_pt1 | contig 26362 bp, 20 predicted proteins | sample AntAcemetagen653_FD_179853 | JGI IMG/M metagenome (GOLD analysis project Ga0222665, IMG submission 179853) | Saline water microbial communities from Ace Lake, Antarctica - #653 | ecosystem: Environmental > Aquatic > Non-marine Saline and Alkaline > Saline | place: Antarctica: Ace Lake...
AAGGATATGGAAGAAAGACAACCAGGGATTACATCAGGATGCTTTACATAAAAAAAGATATAGCAGAAAGCGAAAAAACATCAAAAGCGCTGATAAAGTTTTTAGAAAACAAACCCTTGAATCCTTGGACCCTCTTCTCCAACTAAATTGGAGAAGAGCCGTTCAAGAATACTCAGCCCAACATTTACGTATAAGGCAATTTTGCCTGATATCCTGATATTGAATAGACAAACAGGTACGGATAAGGTCTGCATGACGATATGCTTTTATGTATTAAGCATTTTATTATGCAAACGCTCTGCTCTCAGACAGAAGGTCTCAAGTTTTGCGCTTATCAGTTGAGGAAAAGGAGAACCATCACTTTCGATTGCAAGAAAAGGCAGGTCTTCAATGTCCATAAGTACTTTCCGGAGCTTCTTATTGGCTGGATCTGTTTTCAGCTTTTCCTCACGATTCATTATCATGTTTAAAACAGCCTCTGATAAACGGTTTGGCATGCAGCCGAACGGGCCTATGGCAATAGCGCCGCAGACATGAGAAGCTACTTCGGTTATGGTCCCCCCAATTGTAAGGATGGCCTCACCTGTCAGATTTGGTGAGATATAAGGCTTTGCGTTTTCTATTATTTTTTCCATGTCAAGGGGCTGGGCATGCACAAGGCCGGACCTGGATAAAATAGATTTAATCCGCTTTTCGTATTTAGCCATGTATTTTTTTTTAATTATAAATTCCAGGCTTTCTATTTTTGACATTTTGTAGTCAACAAGCCCCTTGCTGATAAGATAATCAGAATATAATATCCATTCTTCAACAGGTGTACAAACAGTAGCAAATCCATTTTTTGCAAGACGTCTCGTTAAATACTGGCGTGATATTGAATCACGGCGAACAAATATTTCACCTATAATGCAGATTGTCGGAACCTCCTCTGGCGGACGTTTCAGAGGAATCCTGCTTAAACGTTCGGAAGTATTTATAAGCTGTTTTTCCAGTCTGGGGAAACCCCCTGTTTCAATCTCTTTTAATATTAATTCCCATTCTTCGTTAAATATCCTCATACCGTCTCCGGCATCTTTTGCATCAGCCAGTATCATTGACCTGATATCTGCCATGACATCGGATATTATAACTGAAAACCATGCAGCGATCTGAAAATCTTTTCCCAAACCAGCATAAGAACTCTCCGACGTCAGTGAAAACAGGGCTACATCAGGAAGTTCAAGCCTTTTTACAAGGTCTTCCATGAATATATAATATTGACCAAACCTGCACGGGCCTGATCCAGTAGGCATAAAATAAATCAAAACCTCGTTTTCTTTTTTTACATTGTAAACATAGTTAAGTAATGTTCCTGTTGTCAGTATAAGCGGCAGGCATTCCTTACAGGAGGTGTTTGCCCTCCCAAGCTTCAGGATGGCCTCATCAGAGGGAGGATTGGCTTTTGCATTAAAACCAAATCCTCGAAATACCGCTGCCAGAGCTTCAGTAGAAATCTTGCCCATCGACGGAAATAAAAGCGTAACGCGCTTATCGCTGGCCGGCAATTTTTTTCCGGAGGAAGTTATAACATTAACTTTTTTGTTTTCCAGTTCTAAACGAGCGGGGACAAAGGACCGCTCCTTATGGACAAGCGCCTTTTCTGCAAGAAGCTGCCTGTAGGCCGCAACAATATCAAGAAAAGCCTCAACTCTGGTCTCAAGACCGGCATCTGCTGTATGACTGTCAAGCTCAAGCGTCAGCGATGGCTTCCGGCCCATAAGGCTCCTGAAATATCCAACTATAAACGAGTCCGGACCGCAGGAAAAGTTAGTTATATAAGTCCCAAAAAGCTGAGGATGTCTCCTGACAACTTCTGCTGATTTTAATATAAGCTGTCCCATCCCCCAGTACATATGGCGTTTTATTTTTTCATCATCAAATGTAAGAAAATCAAGCGGAATTACCATAACGCCCCTTGATGCAAGTTTGTTTGGAATGCCCATATGCGCTTCTTTTGCAAATCCGTTGTAAGGCCTGCCAAATATCACTACTGCGGTTTTATCCGGATCTTTTTCAAGCTCTTCAATGGCCCCCGCGCCGATCCTTTTCATTTCAGCCATACATTTTGTCTGTGCTTGCAGGGCCTTTTCAAATGCCTGTTTAGCCTCTTTTTTCCCAACGCCCATTTTTAAGGCAGTTTCGATTAAAGGTTTTCTTGCGGTTTCAAGCCCTGCTGTTAAATCAAGCATCGGGGTCAGTACTTTTATTCCCCTGTTTTTTAATTCATCAAGTTTTTGTTTGAATGTAGTTCTGAGAAAAAAGGTTTCACCCTGCACAAAAGGACATACCTGCGAGCTTGAGTAGCCTTTTTGTGCGGGGACGGCTTTAAAGTGCGGTAAAAATATAAAATCCGGAGGATCATCCATATAAAGAAGGGAATAAAAAAAACCATGACTGAGTTCCGCTGGATAGCAAAAGGCCGCCTCTTTCTGGTCCATACCTTTTTTTGAAGGAACATCAGGCATAACAGGATCAAAGCCAAGCTGAGTAAAGAATGTAGAATAAAGCGGATAAAAAGTGTTCACCATAAAGCTTCTGTTTATTCCGATTCTTCCTCTTGCCTTTTCCCCCGGGCTTCTGGAAAGTCTGCTGCCATATTTATCAAAAATTAATTGCTGCCTGACACTGACAAGATCCAGCTTTTTTACATCGTATTTTACCTTGTTACGCAAGTTATAGTATCTGTTACAGGCGCCGCCAAAAGGATATTTCTTTCCTTCCAGTTCGATCATGGCTATATTGCAGCGGCGGTCACATTTTTCCTTCCCCCCACCGCATGTAAATGATTTTCCGTAAGTTACTTCGCGGTTCATAAGAACATTAAGATCAAAGATCTTCTTTTCCATTAAACCTGTTTCAATTCTCTTTTTAACTTCAAGAGCAACGCCAAAAGCACCCATAAGCCCGGGCTCAGGCGGAACTACTATTGGCTTACCGACGAGCGCGGCCATGGCAAACGGAACAGCCTTGTTATAACAGACTCCGCCCTGCATGAATACCTTTTCTCCTACCGGCTTGTTTCCTTTGACCCTGTTTGAATAGTTCATACAGATGGAATAAACCAGTCCGGCAAGAATATCTTCGTGTTTTATATCTTCGTGTATGGCATTTTTTATATCAGATGAAATAAAAGCAGCGCACTGGTCATTAAAATTAGGCGGATTCTGGGCTTTAAAAGCAATATCAGCGATATCCTCCATTCTTACGCCCAGTGTCTCGTGTGCTGATTCTTCCAGAAAAGAACCTGTGCCTGCCGAGCAGGCCTCATTCATGGCATAATCAGATGGCACGCCATTTGTGATATATGTATATTTAGCATCCTGCCCGCCTATTTCAAATATTGTATCAACCTTGGGGTCAAAATATACCGCAGCAGTTGCATGAGCGATTATCTCATTTATGACCCCTTTTGTAAGTGCATGCAGACCCGCTATCTGGCGACCGGATCCAGTAACCCCCAGTCCCGTTATAGTTATTTCATCAGGATTTAACCTTTCACCTATCTGCTTAAGAATAGAGCTGTAACACTTTCGGGAAGACCCGACAGGATCACTATCAGTACGCAGATAAACAGATGCAAGGATCGCGTCATCCCTTATGCGTAGAAGAGTTGCTTTTGTAGTTGTTGAACCAACATCAAGCCCCAGTATGCACTCGTCTCCCTTTTGAACAAATCCCATTGCAATTGACTTGAATTCAACCATATCTTTAAAATCAGTCAGCGGCATAAGTGTTTTAAATGATGTTGCCTCTTCCCTTAACAATTCAGACATTCCAGGGAATGCAGCGGTCTCATTTTCCAGCGCCCATAGAGCAACGCCAAGAGCTTCAAAATAAGGAGCCTGTTCAGGCACAATAAGGCCGGTAATATCTTTACGCAGCCATTCAATCATCATCTGGTTGAGGGCTGTGCCCCCGGCAATCATAATGTTTTCTCTGGGCACTTTTCTTAAAATCTCAAGTATTTTATCCGACATCATTTTGCAGAGCCCGGCTGTTACCTTTGATTTGGGGATGCCTTTATTAGTAGCATGAGTGCAATCTGATTTGCAAAAAACCGAACAGCGTCCTGAAAGGCGATACGGATCTTCAGTAAAAGACCACTGGGCTGCCTCTTCCAGAGTAACATTCATTCTGCGCAGCTGTTGAAGAAAAAATTCACCGGTTCCAGACGCACACTTATTACCGGTTAAAACATTTGATATCTTTCCATGAACATCCAGCACATAAACCATAAAGGTTTCTCCGCCTGCGGAAACAACAGCCGGACATTCAACATCTGATGGCTTGACAAACGAGTATGCATATTCTACAGCCTCGGGCTCAGATATTTCTGACAGATTTACAAATTTACGAAATTTTCTGCCGGTTACCGCAACTCTGTCGTATGAATTCATATCCAGAGGTTCAAGTGCTGAAAGCAGTGTCTGCTTTGGATTCCCTTCATGAGTATGCAACGAATATTCAACAAGTTCGGGCTGTCCCATGCGACTGCCGTGTTCATCAATCTCCTGCACGACATTAACTATCGATATGGTAGATGCCCCCAGACATATGCCCAGAGAGCTTATACTGCCATACATGGTTTTTTTATGATCTGACTGCTGATTCTTTGGATTTTTTGTTTCCATGAAAAATATGTATCAAGTGTTGGAGTTTGCATGTAAAATTAAATTGTTACGGAAGAAATTATCCTTTTTTACCACAAAGCGTGTTAAAACCACAGGAAAAAGTTTATTTTTTTAATAAAAGCTTTTTATGTAAAGCCCAAAAACAGACTTTTATAATTTCTTGAATTTGTGAGATAATTGTTGCATATTCCAGACAGGGCATGAAGTGCGAAATTTGCAGTATGTCTTGGGATCTCTGCACTTGAGGCACTCTTCACACATATATACATTATACTTCATGCATATGAATTCAGTTTCTCTGTCAGGATGATTTGTGCATTTTCCCATAAGTCAACTCAAACTAAAATTGATTAGCTCGTAACAGTCTAAAAGATTTTACGTATCTGTGTTTGAACTGTATATTCATTTATGATAGTAAATTTTGATGGCGTCGTAAAAAGCTGCATTATGCCGCTCTGCAGCACTTGGAACCAGAATAATTTTAAACAATCGGTTTTCAGTTGTGATTAAATTAAAATTAGAAAACTGTTTGAATGTATTAAAAATCGTTAGCAAAGAACCTGTTGATATATTGTTATCAATAAAAGATTAAATCATTAGCATGCTTGATATTTTTATTATGGCCGGTTCTTTGTTTACGATTTGTTATACATGAGTTTTTTCTGGTTTTAATTTAATTATAACTGTTGCGATAACCGGCAAAAACTACAGTTGAGTTATTTGAAAGTCCCATCTACTATGCTTGTCCGCCTCAGGCGGGTTGTAGTATTTTTTGCTACGCCATCAATTACCTGACACTTAACATTTTGAGACTATAACATTATGAAAGAATTTTTTAAAGTAACTAATTTAAAACATGTATTAGAATATACTGATTATTTTAAACCGGTCGGTACCGAAGTAATAGCGCTGCATGAAACTTGTGAAAGAATCCTTGGCGCTGATGTTTTTTCAGATGTTGATCTTCCTGATTTTACAAGGTCAACAAGAGACGGTTATGCTGTGTGTGCGCAATCTACTTTTGGCGCTTCAGAAGGAAATCCTGCATATTTAACCATAAAAGGTCAGGTAGAAATGGGCACCTGCCCTGACTTTTCAATAGGTCCTGGTGAAGCTGCAAAAATCGCAACAGGCGGTATGCTGCCTGTTGGCGCAGACAGTATTGTAATGATAGAATATACCGAAGCAATAGACGATAACACTATCGAAGCATACCGAAGTGTCGCACCCGGCCAGTATGCCATAGAGATAGGCGAAGACATGAAAAAAGGAGAGACAATACTCTCCACAGGTCAAAAACTAAGACCTCAGGAAACAGGCCTGCTTGCGGCTTTTGGCAAAGAAACAATAAAAGTCTATAAAAAACCGGTAATAAGCATAATTTCTACCGGAGATGAGGTTGTGGGAGTAAACGAAATACCGGGCCCAGGCCAGATTCGTGATATTAATACTTATACCCTGTCAGGACTGGTTAAAAAAGTCGGCGGTATTCCAGTGTCTTTTGGAATAGTTAAGGATAATTTTAACGATCTTCTCGACAAATGCTCACAGGCACTCGCAGAATCAGACATGGTGCTGATTTCAGGAGGCAGTTCCGTTGGTATGCGTGACTTTACCATTGAAGTTCTTTCTTCACTGCCTGATTCAAAAATATTAGCTCATGGAGTATCAATAAGCCCGGGGAAACCTACGATTCTTGCCTGTGCTGACAACAAGCCATTCTTTGGTTTGCCCGGGCATGTTGTTTCCGCCATGATTGTGTTTGAAGTCATTGTAAAGCCATTTATTAACAAAATAGGAGGACTTTCAAAACAGCATAAAAGAGAAAAAACCGCGACAGCCTTGTTGAGCAGAAACATATCCTCTGCACAGGGTCGAACAGATTATATAAGGGTACGCCTCGTTGAAAAGGACGACATTTTATGGGCCGAACCTGTTCTGGGCAAGGCTGGCCTGATAAACACAATGATAAAAGCAGACGGAATTATAGAAATAGGATTAAATGCTGAAGGGCTTGACAAGGGAAGCAGAGTTTCGGTTTTCCCCATGTAATTTTATTTTTAAACATCTTTCACAACAAAGCGAACAGATAACGCAGAAAAAACGTTTGTTTTTATAAAAAGTCTCTGTGGCCTCCGTTATCTCTGAGGTTAAAAAAGGAAAATAAGAAAATGATATCCAAGCGTAATATTTATTTAAAAATGAAAACCCTTAAAGAAGCAAGAGACATTGTATTCAACAGTTTTCCCCTGGCAGGAGTTCTTGGAAGCGAAACAATTCCGGTTCCGGACGCTGTCGGCCGTGTTCTTTCCGAACCTGTTACAGCGAAGCTTTCATCTCCAAATTTTCATGCTGCTGCAATGGACGGCATAGCAGTCAGGGCGAAATCTACATTTGGAGCCAGCGAAACAAAGCCAAAAGAACTTATAATCGGCAAAGATGCCTTTTATATTAACACGGGCCATGTGATTCCAGAAGGCTTAAATGCGGTTATAATGATAGAAAATATAAATGTCGTAGAAAAAAACCGTATTGAAATAGAGGCCCCTGCTTTTCCATGGCAGTATATAAGAAAAATGGGTGAAGATATTGTAGCCACTGAGCTTTTATTTCCTCATAACCATGTCATAACACCCTACTGCGTTGGAGCGCTTCTTTCCGGCGGAATATTTTCAGTTTCAGTCAGAAAAAAACCAAAGGTGTTAATTATTCCAACCGGCTCTGAACTGGTTGACTGGCGCACTTACCCGGTTGAAAACCTTAAACCGGGCCAGGTACTTGAAAGCAATTCATTTCTTCTTGGAAAACTTATTGAATCCTGCGGCGCCACTTATGTCAGGAACGAAATAGTAATAGATGACCATGAAAAAATAAAAAATTCTGTTCACAATGCCGTTAACGGTGATTATAACCTTGTATTCACTGTCGGAGGTTCATCCGCCGGATCTGAGGATCATTCAAAAAGTGTAATTAAAGAATTAGGCGAAGTTCTTATTCACGGCGTCACCATAATGCCGGGCAAACCAGTCATTATTGGATCAATAAAAAACAAACCTGTATTCGGCATTCCAGGATATCCGGTATCAGCCATAGTGGCGTTTGAACAGTTTGCAGCCCCGCTGTTAAGAATGATGTTAGGTGTGCCGGAAAAAATGCGTCAGGAAATTCTGGTAGAACCTACACGAAAAATAACATCAAAACTTGGTCTGGAAGAATTTGTAAGGGTAAAACTCGGAAAGGTTGGCGATAGAATTGTTGCAACACAACTGCCCAGGGGCGCCGGCTCTATAACCACAATTACCGAAGCAGATGGAATTATCAGAATCCCGAACCATGTGGAAGGCATAAATGACAATGAGCCTGTACATGCCGAACTTCTCCGGCCTCTGTCTTCTGTTAATAATACAGTCGTCATAGTGGGAAGCCATGATAACACTCTTGATGTTTTAGCTGATGAAATAAAGGGGAAATACAGCGATGTTACCATTTCATCGAGTCATGTGGGAAGCATGGGCGGACTGATGGCCATAAAAAGAGGCGCGTGCCATGTGGCTGGTTCTCATCTTCTTGACGAAAAAGACGGTTCTTACAATATTTCATATATAAAAAAATACCTGCCCGGCAGAAAGATCAAACTGGTAAATCTTGTATTTCGAGACCAGGGTTTAATTGTTTCCCCGGGAAACCCAAAACAAATTAAGGGGATTGAAGATCTTGTCCGTGAAGATATCGCATTGATTAACAGGCAGACAGGTGCCGGCACAAGAATTCTTCTTGATTACAAGCTTAAAGAGCTTGGCATTGATTCAAAATCAGTAAAAGGCTATGAAAATGAAGAATTTACCCATATGTCGGTAGCAGTGGCTGTGCTTAGTGGAACAGTTGACGTTGGATTAGGCATTTACGCTGCTGCAAAGGCTCTTAATCTTGATTTTATACCTGTTGTAACAGAAGAATATGATCTTGTAATTCCTGAAGAATATTTTGAGTCAAAAAACATCCGCATTCTGCTTGAAACCATAAACTCACAGAATTTCAAAAAGCGTGTTAAAGCATTAGGAGGATACAGTACGGAAAAAACCGGAAAAATTATTCTTTGAAAAAAAATGAACATCGAATCTGCGGTGTATATAGACAATGAAATACCGAATTATAGATCATACTGCTGATTTTGGATTGGAGATTTTTGCGCCTGATCTAAAAACTCTGTTTGCTGATGCAGCTCATGCAATGTTTGAACAGATTGTCGATATTAAAAACCTGAAAGGCTTAAATGAATATCATATCCATGTTAAAGGAATCGACTGGCCTGATCTTATGGTAAACTGGCTGAGAGAGGTTTTATATCTATGGGCGGGTGCAGAAAAACTCGTCAAGAACACGCAAATCTTATCACTTTCAGAATATGAGCTGTTTTCAAAGATAACAGGCGATGATTATGAGCCTGATTGCCATATCATAAAAAATGAAATAAAGGCTGTAACTTATCATCAGATAGAGGTTCAAAAAATTCAAGACGGCTGGATGTCGCAGATAATATTTGATGTATAGGAATAAGGATTGATGATTGTCGATTGATGATTGTCGATTGAAAAGATAGAGCGAGCCAACAAAAGGACGAAGAGCATTGAGTAGGGCTCGCGATGGCGGGCAGGAACAATTCCATCAATCATCAATCCAAAGAGGTTAGGAATATGGAATTAATTTCTTCGTGTTCTTCGTGTTCTTCGTGGTGAATAAAATATATGCAGCAATTAGAAAAAATAGACGATTACACATGGAAGCTCCCCAGAACGGGAGCCATGCGTGTGCCCGGCATTATTTACGCAGATGAATCAATGATTCAGGATCCAGGCCAGGAAGAGCCTTTAAAACAGGTGGCAAATGTTGCGACTCTTCCGGGAATTATTAAAGCATCGCTTGCCATGCCTGATATGCACTGGGGGTATGGATTCCCTATAGGCGGAGTTGCTGCTTTTGACTGGGAATCAGGCATTATATCACCCGGAGGAGTCGGTTATGATATAAACTGCGGTGTCCGGCTGGCAGGAACAGCGCTTGTTGAAAAGGATGTAAGGCCAAAACTTGATGAGCTGATTAATGCCATTTTTCAGAATATTCCATCTGGTGTAGGTTCTACAGGTTCAATAAAGCTGTCCATTGATGAAGAAAAAAAAGTTCTTAAACAAGGTTCCAAATGGGCTGTAAATCATGGTTTTGGAGTTGATTCAGATATAGAATACACAGAAGACAGGGGGTGCATGCTTAATGCAGATCCTGACCTGATCAGTAAAAAGGCCATGGAAAGAGGCCGAAAGCAGCTTGGTACTCTGGGTTCAGGAAATCATTTTGTGGAAATAGGTGTGGTTGAAACCATTTACAATCAAAAGGCTGCCGGCATATTCGGACTCTTTGAGGGTCAGGTAACCCTGATGCTCCACTCTGGTTCAAGAGGGTTTGGATACCAGGTCTGCGATGATTTTTTAGCTGAAATGGCAAAACATGTCGGTAAACTCGGCTTTGACATACCCGACAGGCAGCTTTCCTGCGCCATGATACAATCAAAACAGGGCATGAATTATTTCAATGCAATGGCATGTGCCGCAAACTATGCCTGGGCAAACAGACAGATTTTAATGCACAGATCTCGCGAGGCTTTTTCAAGGGTATTAGGCATAGGGCCAAATGAACTGTCCATGAATCTTGTATATGATGTCTGCCACAATATAGCAAAAAAAGAGAGCCATATCATAGATGGGAAAAAACAAATGGTATGTGTTCACAGAAAAGGAGCAACAAGATCCTTTCCACCCGGCCATAATGCTTTATGCGATGCGTATCGCTCTGTTGGACAGCCCGTAATTATTCCCGGTGATATGGGAACAGCCTCTTATGTTCTTGTTGGAACACAAAAGGCCATGGAAAAAACCTTTGGCTCAACATGTCATGGAGCCGGACGGGTTCTCAGTAGAAATGCGGCAAAAAAAGCAAGTAAAGGCAGAGCAATACAGCGTGAGCTGGAAGACAGAGGAATACTTGTCAGGTGGACAGGCAGATCAACCCTTGCAGAAGAAATGCCGGATGCATACAAGGATATTTCACAGGTAATTAATGTGGTTCACGGGGCTGGAATTTCAAAAAAAGTGGCAAAACTAAAACCAATGGCAGTTCTTAAGGGGTGATATTATAATATGGATTTATTTCAGGCAATAATACTTGGCACAGTTCAGGGTCTGACTGAATTCCTGCCTGTCAGCAGTTCAGGGCATCTGGTAATTTTTCAGCATATTTTCGGACTAAAGGACCCCGAACTTTTTTTTGATATCAGCGTGCATGTCGGCACACTTGTGGCCATAATAATTTTTTTCCGGGGAGAAATAAAGAGCATAATAGCTTCTTTAATTAACCTTACTGTACTTGCATTTAAAAGAAAAGTTTCTTTCAGAGATATTTATAAAGATAAACACGCAAAGCTTGCTATACTTATAGTTATCGGCTCTGTTCCAACAGCTGTTATAGGTCTTTTGTTTAACAGGATTGCTGATAAACTTTTTTCCTCTGTGGTTATTGCAGGTTTTATGCTTATTATAACTGGGCTGATTTTGTGGGGGACACGATGGGTTAAAAATGACAGCAAAACCATTGCTGATTTTTCGCTGAAAAACGCATTGTTTATAGGGTTTATACAGGGAATGGCCATAATACCCGGAATCTCCAGATCAGGTTCAACTATTGCCGCAGCGCTCTTTTCAGGAATAAACCGTGAAACAGCCGCCAGATACTCTTTTCTGCTGTCAATACCTGCTATTGCAGGAGCTTCAGCCATCAGTATGAACAACTTGTCCGGCCAGACTCTTATTCCCTTGAAAATTACACTCATAGGCGCATTGACTTCATGTATTGTTGGATATGGCGCACTGAAACTGCTGATTAAAATAGTCAAACATGGACATTTATATATGTTTGCGCCATACTGCTGGATTATAGGAATTTTAGCTTTAATTTTATGATGCTAAAAAAAGGAGACTGTCATGAATCCTGAAATGTTCAGAGAATATGATATTCGTGGAATTACCGGCAAAGATTTGAACGAAGACGATGTTATGCTTATTGGAAAAGGGGTCGGCACTTTTCTCAAGGAACGGGGCCGTGTTAACCTCAGCGTAGGCAGGGACTGCCGTTTGACTTCAGACCTTTATTCCGAAAAAATAATCCAGGGTTTAATGTCAACTGGATGCAATGTGGTTGATATCGGCTTATGCCCTACTCCGGTATTTTATTTTTCAATCAAGCATCTTGCCCTGGAAGGCGGCGTGATGGTTACTGCCAGCCATAACCCTAAGGAATATAACGGATTTAAGCTTTGCATTGATTCAGACTCAATACATGGAAAAGATATCCAGAAGATACTCGCCATAATAAATAACAGGTCTTTTGCTCAGGGTAATGGTTCTCTCTCAACAGCAGACGTGATTCCTCATTATAAAGAATATCTTTTAAAAAACATAAATATACCAGGAAAAATCAAGGTTGGTATTGATGCCGGCAACGGCACTGCAGGAGTGATTGCCGTGCCTGTATTAAAAAATCTCGGGTGCGAGGTGTATGATATTTTCTGTGACATGGATGGCACCTTTCCAAATCATGAGGCTGATCCAACAGTGGCAAAAAACATGAAAGACCTTATTGCACTTGTCAAAGACAAAAACCTTGATCTGGGGATAGGTTATGATGGAGACGGCGATCGTATCGGCGTAGTTGATGAAAAAGGAAATATGATCTTTGGTGATCAGCTTATGATAATTTTTTCAAGGGAAATCCTGTCAAGAAAACCAGGCTCAACATTTATATCAGAAGTAAAATGTTCAAAAACAATGTATGATGATATAGAAAAACACGGCGGTCGGGCAATTATGTGGAAAACAGGACATTCTCTTATAAAAAAGAAAATGAAGGAAGAAAAAGCCGAACTCGCAGGCGAGATGAGCGGTCATATGTTTTTTTCCGACAGATATTTAGGTTTTGACGATGCAACATATGCGTCCTGCAGGCTTATTGAAATACTTGCAGGCAGCAAAAAAAAGATATCAGAACTCCTCTCTGATATCCCCAAAACCTATGCCACTCCTGAAATAAGGGTTGAATGCCCTGATAATAAAAAATTCAGTGTGGTTAAAAAGGTTACCGAACATTTTCGTGAAAAGTACAATATCATAGATATCGACGGTGTTCGCGTACTGTTTGACGACGGCTGGGGTCTTGTACGCGCATCAAATACCCAGCCTGCCCTTGTGCTTCGTTTTGAAGCAATGTCTGAAAAAAGACTTTCAGAAATAAGAAATCTTATCGAATCTGTGCTGGCTGACATTCAAAAGACAGGTTAATGAATAAGTTAAATAAGAAAATTTTCGGCATTCTGTTCTTTTCAATATTTGCCACAGTTACAGGTGTTGGAATCGTAGTTCCTCTGCTTCCGGTTTATGCACATGATCTTGGATCCAGCGGAATATATATAGCCCTGATATTCGCTTCATTTTCTATCTCAAGAAGCGTCTTTCTGCCATATTTCGGCAGACTTTCAGATAGAAAAGGACGCAAACCATTTATTGTCGCCGGCCTCTTTTCCTACAGCCTTATTTCGTTTGGCTTCCTGTTTGCAGATAATGTCCAGTCTCTTATAATAATAAGATTTTTTCATGGTATCTCATCTGCCATGATGATGCCGGTTGTTCTTGCCTATATAGGTGATATAACCCCGAAAGGCAGGGAAGGCTTCACTATGGGTCTTTTTAATATGGCTATGTTTTTAGGTCTAAGCCTCGGGCCTGTTGCAGGCGGACTGATAAAAGACAGGTTTAATCTGAATGCCTCATTTATCTGCATGGGTATGCTCGCATTTATCGGCTTTCTTTTATCTTACTGTCTGCTTCCCCCCCAAAGTTCTGAAACAATCATACACATCAAAAAACAGCCGGAAACATGGAAACATTTAGTAAAAGAAAGAAGTGTTGCAGCGCTTTTCATTTTCAGGTTTTCTTATGCAGCCTGTATCGGAATTATATGGAGTTTTCTGCCTGTTTTTGCAGACACAAAATTCTCACTGTCCAGTTCACTCATAGGAATTCTTGCCATGACAGGAATTTTTGTCAGCGGGTTACTGCATATTCCCATGGGCTATTTATCGGACAGGCTGAACAAAAAAATTATGGTTTTGAGCGGAGGTTTGATAGCAGGCTGTGCGCTTTTTTCCTTTGTATGGGCAAAGGGTTTTAACGGCCTTCTTTTAGCAAATGTTTTTTTTGGAATTGGAGGAGGTTTGTCAATGTCTGCTCTAATGGCCATGGCTGTATTAAAGGGCAGTAAAACCAGAGCAATGGGTTCAATTATGGGACTCATGGCAATGGCTCACAGTATGGGAATGATGACAGGCTCCATATTCGCCGGTCTGATGATGGATGCTTTCAATCTGAGGCATGCCTTTTTATTTGGCTCCATTATAATGCTTTTAGGAAGCGTTCTATTCTTTATTTTTACCTATAAAAAGAAAATAGAAGTTTCTTCAATAATAACTCAGGAAGGATAAACGGTAAGGGAAATATTTTGCAAAGGTATCAGATAAACAGAATCTGACTTAATGCCTTGTAAAATTTAATCTTTTGTGTTATGCAAAACGAAACTGCTGGCAAATACTAAGAAATAAATACATCCCTGCAGGGAATTAATTTACGAGGAAATATATTATATGTCGGAAAAATATCCTGAATGCCCGTTATACAACCCTTTAAACTGTAAAGAGTATTATAATCCCAAGATCTGTGCATTTGTGAGAAAAGACAAGATCTGCCTTAAAAAAAAGAAACCTAAAGCAAAACCCAAGCCAAAGGCTAAAGAATAGATCTATATGCTGTTAATACTTCTTTTAACTGAAAGTTTTTTCAAGGGTCTCTATTTTTCAGGCATGTCCAGCCTTGCCTGAAAGTTGTGCTGGATTTATTCCCATTTTCTTCATAGCCTCTTCCCATCGAAACTCGACCGGCAATTCAAAAATGATTTTCTCAGAAACCGGGCATGTCAGCCATACATTTGCCTTTATTTCTGATTCAAGCTGGTCTTTGCCCCAGCCGGCGCATCCTATGCTTACAATAAAAGATTCAGGCCCCCTGCCAATTGCTATTGCATCTAAGATATCCCTGCTGTTACTCATAGCAAGATCAGGTGTAACGATAAGACACCCCTCCCAGTTAAATGGGGGGCCATGTAGAATAAAAATTTCACCGACATGAACAGGTCCGCCAATATATATCGGTATTGATTCAGTCTCCGGAATATATTCTATTCCAAGCTCATCAAAAATATCCTTTCCTGATATTTTAGGATGAGGGCGATTTATAACAATACCGACTGCGCCTTCACTGGTATGCTCGGAAATACAGGTAACTGTCTGGAAAAAACCTGGATCTGTCATAGCCGGCATGGCTATAAGAAACTGTCCCTTAAAAAAACCCTGATAATTATCTTCCATAATCTCCTCACTTCACAAGACCCGGCAGCAAAGCTTTTCAACTTTTGTTTTCAATTCTGATTCGATTCTATCCCTGACTGTTGAAATTTTCGCCATATTTTTACCTTCTTTAAAATAAAAACTATGGCCCATAGCGGATATTTTACGACACAAACTATCCTTGCAATACGTTTATTTCGACAGCCCTTATAGCATCAGCGGCAGAACTTGTTATACCGCCTGTATAGCCTGAACCTTCGCCTATCGGATACAAATTTTTGATATTTACTGATTCAAATTTTTCATTGCGTTTAATCCGTACAGAAGATGAAGTTCTTGTTTCAGCACCTAACAATATCGCATGATTTGAAACAAATAAAGGAACTTCTTCTTTCCATTTATTAAATGCGGCCAACAACTCCTCGACCACAAATGCTGGAAAAATGTCTTTCATATCAGCAGGAACGGCCCCCATCTTATACGAATTTTTATTTAAGCCCGCAGAGCTGCTCTCACCTAAAAAATCCATCAAATTTTGCGCAGGGACTTCCCATTTTCCTCCTCCTGCGTTAAAGGCCTTTTGCTCAATATGCTTTTGAAACTCTAAGCCAGCCAATGGGCTGGTTGATTTATAATCATCCGCATGACAGCTTACAACCAGCGCTGCATTTGAAAATGCTGATGATCTGCGTGAGTAGCTCATGCCGTTTAAAACCAGCAGGCCCTGTTCAGATGAAGCATTAATCACCTCGCCTCCTGGGCACATGCAGAATGTATAAACCCCTCTCCTGATTTTTCGATTGGTATAATTTAAAGAATAGGTTGCGGCGCCTAAACCTTTAAGATCATCATATTTATCGCCATATCGCATAAGATTAATAGTTTCAACAGGATGCTCGATTCTCACACCAACAGAAATCGGCCTCTGCTCAATAGCAACGCCTTTTTTATGCATCATCTCAAAGGTATCACGCGCAGAATGTCCCAGGGCAATATAGATACTTGAAGAAAGACATTCCTTCTCTCCATTTATTATAATACCCGAGGCCTTACCCTTCGATATCAGGATGTCCGTCATTTTTGAGCCATAATATATCTCACCACCTCTCTCGAGGATATAGCTCCTTATATTACGAACTATTACGCACAACACATCAGTCCCCAAATGGGGCTTGCTGATGTACCCTATTTCTTCAGGTGCACCAAATTTAATAAAAGTCTTCAACACCCTGTTTACATAACTCGAATTATTCTCTCTCCTTGAAAACAGCTTCCCGTCCGAGTATGAACCAGCGCCGCCTTCACCAAATTGAATATTTGATTCAGGGTTTATCTCCCTTTCTTTTATAAATCTTTGAACATCAACGGAGCGTTCTTCTATCTTTTTACCTCTTTCAAATATTAATGGTTTAAACCCATAATCAATAAGTTCAATAGCAGCAAACATGCCGGCCGGACCAAAACCTACTATGACAGGCCTGTCTTTAATGCTGACTGTTTTCCTGTTTGCTTTTATTGGTTCGCTGTAAACAGGGAAGTTGGTAATTTGCAAATCGCTAAGTATTATCTCCAAAGGAATACTCCTGTCTCTAACGCAAGCCTGCCCCTGATACAGATCCGGGCTTAGCCGCCAAGAACCGGGAAAAGCTGTTTGAGGCCGTTGGCAATAAACTCCACGCCCACTGCGGCCATGATAAGGCCCATTAGCCTGGTTACCACATTGATGCCTGTTTTGCCAAGCAAACGGGCAATAGCGGGGGCCATTCGGAACAAAAGGAAGGTCAGACATACCATGAGCGCTATTACACCGAGCAGATAAAGATAATGTGTAAAAGATGTATAGCGCTGGGCGTATAGAATAACAGTACTGACCGCCCCGGGCCCAGCCAGGAGCGGCGTGCCCAGGGGTACCACAGCCACGCTGTCGCTCTCAGCCGAGTCGAGTTCCTCCTCTTTTGTTTGCTTGACACGGCTCATCCTGGCGTGCAGCATGGCGATAGCCATAAGCAAAATCAGGATACCGCCGCCGACCTGGAAGGAACCCACCGATATCCCGAAAAAACGAAGGATAGCGTCGCCGCTGAACAGCACAACAATAAAAATTATTCCCATGGAGATAGAAGCCATAAAGCCGTTTTTGTTGCGGACCCCTTTATCCTGATCCGCTGTCATATTAATGAAGACCGGTATGGCTCCCACCGGGTTGACAATGGCCAGCAGGGCGGCAAAAAATTTGAGGTATTCGCTTATACTTCCTGTTTCCATATATAAAGCCTTTTTTTTCTTAACCAGTCATAATTGTTGAAACGCCTGTTTCCCTTTGAGCGATAATTATTTTGCTTAAACCGCTCATATCTTCCCTGTAAAGCCATGATGTTTTGAGACCTTGGAAAAAGGAATTATACTGTTTTGATGTATTAAACGGGGTCATCCCGGCACAAAAATTGTTGTCATCACTATCTATTGTGTGTTATATTACTCAAGTATGATTTGTAAACAACCTCATTAGCAGTAAATCCTGGAACATATTCAGCCGCTTTATTTCAGTATGTTATAATTCTGTTTTTGTCCACAAAAGATAAACTATCATACAAATTTTCAACAATGCTTTCAAAAAAATCTTTTTTCTAAATGCATAAAACAGTCCTCACACTCTTTTTTGGAGTACTTGAGGAGTGCTTGAGTTAGATTAGAAAGATGGTTGCTGTGACCTGGGGAGGGTAAATATTACCATGGAGATTTATAGAAAATTTGTAACTATTCAGCCACAGATTTACACAGACTTGTCCGCCTTTGGAGGATGACCGCAGACAGTTTTAAATACAGTAACTATTTAGGCACAGAGGGGCAAAGGCACAGTGGCACAAAGCAAAATAAAAACATATAGAGATTTGCAGGTCTGGCAAAAATGATACCCCTCTGTGCCTGATTAATTACAAACCCAGATAGAAATTTCTATGAACCTGTATTATTTGAAAAGAGACGAATTCGATAAGTTATCTGAATTAAGCCGACAGATAGAATGAATGCTTAGCAGCTTAGAGACCTTTGAAAAATGTTCAATTTTGCTCAAGTTCAAGGAAGGCGACCAATTTTAAACGTAGGAATACATTGAGTATTGCGAGGCTTAAAATTTGAGCCTGACGCAGTAATTGGGCAAAAGGGGAGGTTTTGCAAAGGTCTCGCTTAATCAGGAAGTTAAGCGGCAAACAGGCAAGACAACTATGCGCCTCTGTGCCCTTGCCCCTCTGAGCCTGAGTGGTTATAAAACTTGTATATGATAATAAAAGAAAAAATATCAGTGATGATCAGCGTAGATCGGCGGCTGAATAGTTACATATATATTTAAATGGATTTTTGCCTGATCAGAGAATTTCCGGTCATTGCTTCTGGCTTATCAATGTCCAGAATATTCAAGATCGTAGGGGCGACATCTGAAAGCATTCCTGGTTTCAACTCTATGTTCTTGTGATTATTGGTGACTAATATACAAGGAACAGGATTTAGTGTATGGGCGGTATGGACATGGTTGTTTTTATTTATCATTTCTTCTGCATTTCCGTGATCTGCGATAATTAAAAGAGTGCCGTCCTGGAGTTTCATTTCATCGACTATTTTTTTTACACACTCATCAACTGTTTCGCAGGCCTTGATTGCAGCTTCAAGGATTCCTGTATGCCCCACCATGTCCATATTGGCAAAATTCAGGATAATTAGATTATAGTTATGTGACTTTAAACGCGAAATAACTTCTTTGGTTACAAGAGGAGCGCTCATTTCTGGTTTTAAATCATAGGTCGGCACCTCACGTGGCGAGGGAATAACGCATCTATCCTCAAGCGGAAAAGGTTTTTCTTCGCCGCCATTGAAAAAATAGGTTACATGGGCATATTTCTCTGTTTCCGCAATTCTAAGTTGTGTCAATCCCTGCTCGCTTACCACCTGTCCCAGAATTTTATCCAGATGAACAGGCGGAAAGGCAACAGGCAGATTGAATTTTTTATTATATAAGGTCATGCAGACATATTCGCAAAGTTCTGGAAAAGGTTTTCTTTTAAAGGAATTAAAGGCAGGATCTGTAAAAGCCTGTGTTATTTGTCTGGCACGGTCAGAGCGAAAGTTGAAAAATATAATTCCATCCCCATTTTTTATAATACCTGGTGCCTTGTCATTTTTATCTGTAATTATGATTGGGCGGATAAATTCATCAACTTCTTTTCGCATATAGGCATTTTTTACTGCTTCTACCGGATCTTTTTCTTTTGTTCCCTGACCCAGCGTATAAAGACGAAAAGCTTCTTCTATACGTTTCCATCTACTGTCCCTGTCCATGGCGTAAAAACGGCCGCAGATGCTTGCGATTGAACCAAAGTTGATAGATGTTATATAATCTTGAAGATTTTGAATATATCCTGATCCACTGTCAGAAAGAGTATCTCTGCCATCTGTTATTGCATGTATGTATACACTGCTGACTCCCTTTTGTCTGGCCATGTTTAGCAGCGTAAAAAGATGATTAATGTGGCTGTGCACGCCTCCGTCTGAAACAAGCCCAATCATATGAAGAGAAGAGTTATTGGCCTTTACCTTAGACATTATGGATGTTAATGCCTGATTTTCATAAAATGATTTATTATTAATGGCATTGTTTATCTTTAACAAGTCCTGCAATACTATTCTGCCAGCTCCAATATTTAAATGACCTACTTCGGAATTACCCATAAATCCGCCTGGAAGTCCGACAGCTTCACCGGAACAAAGCAGGCTTGTATTAGGATATTCTTTTTTTAATCTGTCCAGGCATGGAGTTTTGGCGAGGTAAACAGCGTTTCCATAATGGCTGGGATTAATTCCCCATCCATCCAGAATCATCAACATGCAGGTTTTTTTATTTTTTGTCATAATATATTGTTCCTGCTTTTAGCATTTAACCAGGACAAGCCTGGTTTTTATGAATCTATAAATGTTTCAGTATTTATCCTTTTTGCATCAATCCACAGGCCTTCAATGTCGTAGAAACTGCGCAAAGGTTCATAAAAGATATGAATTATAACGTGTCCATAGTTAATCAAAACCCAGCGACCTTCTTTTACGCCCTCTATGCCCACGGGTTTTATTCCGTGTTTTTTGAGATCAGTCTTTATAAATTCGGCAATTGCCATAGCCTGGCGGTTTGAACTGGCGCTGCAAATGATAAAAAAATCTGCAATAGATGTAAGCCCTCGTAAATCAAGGACCACAGGATCGATAGATTTTTTTTCCAGGACTGCTTTAACATAAAGGCTAAGAGATTTATCAATATCATCAGTCATAAATAAAGGCCCTTTATTTTAATAAATTTTGCTACTGTTTCAGGAACTTGAGCTCTAACGCTGATTCCCTGATTTATAAGTTTACGGATTGTTGTTGATGAAATATTTACCGGAGTTATGTCAAGAAGAAAAACCGGCTGTTTTTCATTATGAACACAGCAAGATTGTTCGAATAAGCACTTGTAATTTAAAGATATTTTTCTAAGATATTTTTCAATTGTTTTTAGAACACCAGCTTTTTCAGCAGTTTCTGTTCCAAATCTTGTTATTACGATAAATGATGTAAGCATGAAAAGGTCTTTATAGGTTTTCCAGGTGTCTATTTCCAGAAAAGCGTCGAGTCCAAGGATAAGATAAAGCTGACTGTTTTCCGGTAATATGGATTTAAAATAATTTAGAGTATCAATTGTATAAGAAGTTCCTGAACGTTTTAGCTCAGCATCGGAAATAATGGTTGATTCCATAAGGTCAGGGCATGTTGCTAAAGCAAGTCGTATCATTTCCATACGGTCTTTTGCTTTGGCCAGATTTTTTTGTGTTTTATGCGGGGGAAGCGCAGATGGAATAATATAGGTTTTGTCTAATAAAAAACCTTTTTGTACTTCTTTAATAACTTTTAAATGCCCGTTGTGAATCGGATTAAATGTGCCGCCAAAAAGTCCTACTTGCATTATGGATCACCTGTCGAGACCATATAATTAACTCCGGTAATTTTATTTTGTCCTGAAAAGCCTGGTCTTTTAGGCCAGGTCAGAGACAGATGGCTATGCCTTGGATTGTTATGTTTAAAAAATAAACGTCCAACATCGAACCCTGGTCGCCTCTGGGGATAAGCTAAAGCATGGTCCTTTGGGCCATGATTCTTTACTTTCTTATCTGTCCGTCCCCGAAAACCACAAATTTAGTGGTAGTGAGCTCGTCCAAACCCATTGGTCCAAAAGCATGCAGTTTGGAAGTGCTGATGCCTATCTCGGCTCCTAACCCAAGCTGCCCTCCATCGTTGAAACGTGTTGAAGCATTTACAAGAACGACTGAAGAATCTACCTCGCGAACAAAGCGTCTGGCCCTGTTATAATCTGTTGTAACAATGCTTTCAGTATGGCTGGAGCCATACATTGCCATGTGCATGATTGCCTGATCCATATTATCTACAATTTTAACAGCGATAACAAGACCCAGATATTCGGCTGGCCAGTCATTTTTATTTGCTTTTAATGCTTCCGGCAGAATACGACAGGTTTCAGGACAACCCCTGATTTCTACGCCGACTTTCGCAAAGCTTTTTCCCATTAAAGGCAAAAATTTTCGGGCAATTGATTTGTGCACAAGCATTGTTTCCATTGCATTGCATACACCAGGCCGCTGGACTTTTGAATTAAAACAAATTTCTTCGGCCATTTTAAGATCTGCTCCTTCATCTACATATACGTGGCATACACCTTTATAGTGTTTTAACACAGGTATCTTAGAATTTTCTACAACAAAGCGTATTAAGCCTTCGCCTCCGCGCGGTATAATAAGATCAATATAGTCTTCCTGACTCAGCAGGGACTTTACGGCGATTCTGTCCCTTACGGGTACAACATTAACAGTTGCCTCGGGAAGGCCTGTTTCACGAAGAGCATCGGCAATAAGAGTGCCCAAGGCTTTATTTGAATGAAGTGCTTCTGACCCCCCGCGGAGTATCACGGCGTTTCCAGCCTTTAGACAAAGGCAGGCGGCATCAACAGTAACATTCGGTCTTGATTCATAAATTATACCAATAACTCCTAATGGTATGCGCATGCGCGCTACCTGAAGCCCGTTTGGTCTTATCAATGTTTTGCCTGTTGAACCAACAGGGTCATTTAACTGTATAACCTCATTGAGACCATCTGCCATTGATTTGATTGTTGAATCAGATACTGTAAGACGATCTATCATTGCATTTGAAAGTTTCTTCTTTTTTCCATAAGCAAGGTCTTTTTTGTTTTCATCTTTAATATATTGAGCGTTTTCCTGAAGTTTATCGGCAATTTTTTGCAGAGCTTTGTTTTTAATGGATGAAGGGCATTTTGCAATTTCCATTGAAGCAGATTTAGCTTGTTTTGACATTTTCAGAATTGTTGATTCAACAGACATTTTCTCCTCCTTGTTATATTTGCCTCTCAAAAAAACTTAATTACAGTTTTTGCCGGTTTTTGCAGCAGCTATAATTAATGAACTTGTAAAAAGTAAGATTTGTTCGCTCTATGAGCATTTTTGGGATTCAGATTAATCCCGGCTAAATTGCAAGAACTCGGGCTAACACCCTCAAACAGCTTGCAATTTTAACGCCTGGCTCAATCCGAATCTTTTTCCAAAACTGCTCAATGTCGCTTACAAATGACTTTTTACGAGGGCGTCATAATTAAATCATGAATCATTAATTCAAATTTTACACCCTTAATTTTTAGCAACATCAAGGCAGTAAAGGAGCTGAATTCAATTTTTAAAGTAAAACATGTAAACGGTTTCTTTAATCATAGGAAGTGACAGCCAGATTGTCTCTATGTATAACCTCATCATACGGCTTATGGCCGAGTTTCCCCAAAATTTTGTCTGACTTGAGACCCATTATTATACGTATATCTGCCGCACTGTAATTAACAAGACCTATGCCCAAAATTTTGCTGCCTGTTTTTTTGAATTCAACAGGTACTCCAACACCGAATTCTCCCTCCACCTTTACTATCCCGCCTGGAAGAAGGCTTTTACCTTTATTTAGAATTGCTTTTGCTGCACCATCATCAATTGTAATAGTTCCCTTGGGTTTTAAGTTAAAGGCAAGCCAGCATTTACGGCTGGCGAGTTTTTCTTTCTTAGGCAAAAAAAAAGTTCCATGTTTTTTACCAGAAAAAAGTTTTATAAGAATATCAGATTTTTTTCCACTGGCTATTACCATGGGAACTCCTGCTGCGGTTACCTTTTTTGCCGCCTTTATTTTTGTAAGCATCCCTCCGGTACCAAGAGTGCCTGGAATATTACTGGCTACCTGCTCAATATTTTTATTTATTGCAGAAATAACAGGAATTAGTTTGGCGTCTGAATTTATACGAGGATCCTTTGTATAAAGACCATCTATATCAGTAAGGTTGATTAAAATATCAGCGTCCATCAGCATGGTAATCATAGCCGCCAGATTATCATTATCTCCAAACTGAATTTCTTCTACTGAAACAGAATCATTTTCATTTATAATTGGAATAATGTGCCAGGACAACAGCGTGCATATAGTATTTCGCGCATTTAAATATCTTTTCCGGTTGCTAAGCCCTTCGCTGGTTAAAAGTATCTGAGCCACACTTTTACCGTATCGCGAAAAAGCTTTTTCATATTCCATTATGAGCCCGGCCTGTCCTACTGCGGCGATTGCCTGTCTTTTAGGGATTTCATTAGGCCTTTTGAGCAGGTTTAATTTTTTTCCTCCTAATGCCATTGCTCCTGAAGAAACCAGAATTATTTCAATCTTTCTGTCCATAAGGAGACATATTTGTTTGCTGATAGATCTGATGGCTTTTAAATTCAATCCCTTATCCTCGGTAAGAACACCACTGCCGATCTTGACAACAATTCGTTTTGCGTTATTAAAGCATTCCTTCATAATTTTATTCATCTTCGTTATTTAACAACTTAATAATTTGTAATATCAAATTGTTAATATTGTTTCCTGTAATAGCCGAGATCAATATAATATTCTTTTTCTTTACAGTAGATTGAAATATATCCGCTGTTTTTTCAGAACCAGGCAAATCCATTTTATTAAGAACAATTATCTGAGGTTTTTGCGCAAGGCTGTTGCTGTAAAGTTTGAGTTCCATGTTTATTGTATTATAAACATCAGCAGGATGTTCGATGTCTATAGAAGATATATCTATAAGATGAACAAGGATTCGAGTTCGTTCTATATGCTTGAGGAATTTGATACCCAGTCCAGCTCCCTTATGCGCCCCCTGGATTAAGCCGGGTATATCAGCGACAATAAAGGGTTCTCCATGGTCTGTTTGAACAACTCCGAGGCTGGGTGTCAGGGTAGTAAAAGGATAATTTCCTATTTTGGGGCGTGCAGAAGAAATAGAACTGATAAGGGTTGATTTCCCTGCATTAGGCAATCCGATTAAGCCTACATCTGCGAGAAATTTGAGTTCCAGTTTAAGGGTCAGGGTTTCACAGGGCTGACCTTTTTGAGCAAATCTTGGCGCTCTGTGTGTTGATGATTTAAACTTTGTGTTGCCCTGACCGCCCTGACCGCCTTTTGCGATTACAAATGGTTCATTGGGTTTGATAAAATCTTTTACAACTTTTCCTGTTACAGCATCGCTGACTATGGTCCCCACAGGAATTTTTACTACAAGATTATCACCACTTTTACCGAACTTTTTTTTGCCCTGGCCCGAACAGCCATTTTTTGCTTTAAGGTTTTTCTTATGCTGGAATTGATATAGAGTGCGCTTTTGTAATGATGCGACAAAGACAACATCACCGCCTTCGCCTCCATCTCCACCGTCAGGTCCACCGCGTGGGATAAATTTCTCTCGTCTAAAACTTACGCAACCATTGCCTCCATTACCTGATTGTACAGTAATGATAGCTTCATCAATAAATTTCACTGCTCATAAACACTTACTTTTTTACGAGTACGGTTCATCCTTTCGTAGGCAACAATACCGTCAATGGTAGCAAAAAGGGTGTAATCACCACCCATTCCTACATTATTTCCTGGATGAATTTTTGTTCCAAGCTGGCGTACTAAAATACTTCCGGCTCTTACCTTTTCACCACCATATCTTTTTATGCCGCGTCTTTGCGCGTTACTATCGCGGCCGTTTTTTGAACTGCCGCCTGCTTTTTTATGTGCCATTATTTCTACCCCTTAAATGCACCTGAAATTTTAGTCGGTTTTAATATTATCTATCATAATCGCAGTAAGCTGCTGGCGATGGCCTTGTTTTTTTCGATATCGTTTACGTTTCTTATATTTGAAAACGATTATTTTTCTTGCCTTTTCCTGTTGAATTATATGGCCATTAACAACCACATTATCAAGAAACGGTTGGCCAATATTTACATTCTCACCATCTGAAAACATAAGTACTTTATCAAAAGAAACAGAATTGCCAACATCTCCTGGAATTTTTTCAACCTTTAATAGTTCCCCTTCATTAATTCTATATTGTTTTCCGCCTGAAGCAAGTATAGCGTACATTTGATTTTACTCCCTTATCGATATTAAATTCTTAAATTTTGATGGCGTCGTAAAAAGTCCCATCTACTGTGTTGTAGTATTTTTTTCAGACCCTCTACGTACTATATGTATGCCTTCGATCCTGAGAAAAACACTACGGCTTGTATATGAACCTTTTTGCTTAGCCATCTGTAGTTAAATTCGTGACTTTTTACGCTATCATCAATATTAAACATTTGACTTATTATAGATTATTAAATTACTAAAACAATGACTTTCTCTTTAATTTAACCATTTTGTCAAGTAAAAAATTTTGTAATATCTTTACAAGGGGGTACTTGTGGATACTTTTCTTAAGCATGATGTTATCATTGTTGACAAGAAAGACACAATTTCAAGGCAGTTTAAGATTATTAATGAAGAACCTTTGTCAATCTGGGTTAATAAGAAACTTTATAAAGTAATTATGCGAACACCTGGTGATGAACTCGCACATGCAGCCGGATTTTGCCTTTATAAAGAGCTTGTCAATATTCCCGACGATTTAATATCTCTGTCATTTAAAGATGACAAGCATGGCAATGCAGTTTCAATTTTTCTGAATAAATCAAGAACAGAGAAAATATCGTATCTTTTTGAGAGACACAATATAACTCAAGATATTTACGATGTCAGT
>Ga0222665_1000418_pt1 | contig 25983 bp, 26 predicted proteins | sample AntAcemetagen653_FD_179853 | JGI IMG/M metagenome (GOLD analysis project Ga0222665, IMG submission 179853) | Saline water microbial communities from Ace Lake, Antarctica - #653 | ecosystem: Environmental > Aquatic > Non-marine Saline and Alkaline > Saline | place: Antarctica: Ace Lake...
TTCACAATTATTGGATTTAAAAGTTGAAATGGAAGTAGGTTATCTTTTTAATGAGGATTATAAAAATCTTGTTTCACAGCTATATGATTATTTGGATGGATGGTATATCGGGCAGGCAAATAAGCGTGATAAACACAATTTTCTGGAAGTATGTGCCATCTTAATAATCTGGAACATTGGAAATGATGGATTCTTACCCGAAAACACAATTGAAAATTTAAGCTTTCTTGAAAATGATCTTTTGTTGGAAGTTTCCGTAAATGCAAAACTTGTTTTAGAACTTTATGATTTTTATAATGAAAATTAAAAATCAATATTATGGAATTATATGATTTGTTTTTAAGTAATATGAAAAAAATAATGCAAATAATAATATTTATCATGTTATGTAATTTTTCTTATACCCAAAACCAGGATTGGGAAACCCATATAGGATCTTCCAATAGAGATGAAGGAGCGAAAGATCTGTTGGAAGACTATGATAAAGGCTATTTAATTGCAGGATATGTTGATTATAATTCTTTGAGCGTTAAAACTGGTATAAATGGTAATGTTTTATATGATATGGAGTTTGAACATAGTATTTATTACATGAATTTTAAGGGTGTAGCTGTTGATTCAGCTGGAAATAAATATTATTGCGGTTCCAAATTTAATAATACTACCTGGCCTTATGTCGTAAAGATAGATTCCTGTGGTGAGGTATTATGGTGCAAATTGTTATCTTTTTACGAATTTAATGATGGATATGCTATAGATATATTAATTAATATAAATGGTGAAATAGTAGTATTATGCAGTTATCATTCCGAAACAGAGTTTGAAAGGATACATCTGATAGGATTAAACGAAAATGGTGATGTTTTATGGAAGAAGCCTTATGCCTCAAGGAATAATCATTCATGGATTAGAAATGCTAACGCATATAATCTTTTGGAGAGCAATAGTGATTATTATATTTCAGGTTATTGCTATTGGCCTTATCCGAACGATACTACCCATGTTTTCCTTCGCCCGCTTTTTATAGGTATAGATAGTAATTTTAAAGAGAAATGGATATTACCTTTTGCCCCTTTGGATTCCGTATTTGGTGATGCTTATAATACAATCTCGTTAAATGATTCTGTTTTTATGGGTGTTGGGGAACGTTGGTTAGGTAATAATGATAAAAATACACTTCTAATGTTTTTTAATAAAGATGGAGAAACTCTTGGACATAATCAAATACCTAATGATTCTATTGCTCCAAATCTTATTGCAAATGTATCCAGAGATATAAAAAGAATTAACGATTCATTGTTTATTACTTTCTCGGTATGGGGTTCAACACCGGATGGAGGAATATGTAGTGAAATGATTATAGATACATCAGGAAAAGTTTATAATATAAACGAATCTGCATATTGCAGTGGTAGTGGTAGCTTAATAAAAACCTCAGATGGAAATTTTGTTTATGCTGTAGATGTTAAAGAAAATAAATCTGACTGGGACATTTTATTATATAAAATAAACGAAAACCTCGAATCCGTCCCTTTTGATACCAACACATATGCTTACGATAGCCTTTGTCCTCACCAAATCCAATCAGGCATTATTGATTTAACCAATTGCTTAGAATGGGTAGGAATGGAAGAAATACCATCACCACAACAGTACTATGCAAGCCTAAAACAGATTCCAATAAAAGCATATCCAAATCCGGTAAGCGGGGGCAGGATTATCTTTGAGTTTGAAAACACCCAATATCATAGTAATATGGAGCTAAGATGTTATGATCTGTTGGGAGAATTGGTTCATTCGGAAAAAGTTTATCAACATCAGGGAATGAGCAGGGTTTCAACTCTTGGCTGGCCTTCGGGAATGTATATGGCAGTTATTTACAGTAATGGTGGGGCTGTGGGGAAATGTAAGTTTGTGGTAAGGGAATAAGATTATATTGGATATGAAGTTCATGATTTTAAATCTATTATAGTTTGTTTTACAAAGCTTTGCAGGGTAAACTTTGTTCTTTTCACTTTAAAATATTTTTTTTAAGCCATTTTATCAAATATTGTTCGTAAATTTGCGAACTAAATTTCGGAAAAATGAATTGGGAAAGTAGAATAATTACAGAAGAACAAAAAAAAACAGCAAGGTTTGCAAAAGCAATGAGTCATCCGATAAGATTATTTGTATTAGACTTATTAGCAAATCATACATGTTGTTATAGTGGTGATCTCTCAGATGTCTTACCAATTGCAAAATCAACACTTTCGCAACATCTTAAAGAATTGAAGAATGCAGGATTAATTCAGGGTGAAATTGAACCGCCAAAAGTAAAATATTGCCTTAACAGAGATAACTGGAAATTAGCCCAAAAACTTTTTAATAATTTATTGAAATAATAATTTTTTTATTTAGAAACTTGTTCGTAGTTTTGCGAACTACGAATTATAATTAAATTTGAAAAAAATGGAAATAAAAGTCTTGGGGACGGGTTGCCCTAAATGTAAAACACTCGAAAACCTTGTTAGAAAAGTTGTTAATGAAAACAATATCGATTCAAATGTTTCAAAAGTTGATGATATAATGCAAATCATGAATTACGGTATAGTCTCAACTCCCGCACTTGTTATTGATGAGAAAGTCGTAATAAAAGGACGAATCCCGTCTGAAAAGGAAATCAAAGAATTATTAACTAAATAGAAAATACTTATGAAAAAAATTGTAAATTCATTATTAGTGTTATTTCTTGCCATTAATGCAATTGCCTGCAACAATACTCAAAGCAATAATGATTTATCCTCGTCGCCAGACTCATTAGATACAAAGACAGTTGAGGTTTATTATTTTCACGGAACTCGTCGCTGTGCAACTTGTAAGGCTGTTGGAAATGTAACAAAAGATCTGATTGAAAATAAATTCGCAGAAAATCAAAATGTGAAATTCATTGAAATCAATTTCGATGAAGAAGGTAATGAAGAAATTGTTGAAAAATTTCAGGTTACAGGCTCCGGTTTATATGTTTATAATGGGAAAGATATTGAAAATCTTACAGCAATGGCGTTTCAATATGCCCGAACTAACCCAAAAAAACTAAAAGCTAAGCTCACAAAAATAATTGAAGCTAATCAATAAAGATTGTCATTGATTTTGTTTTTCTTCTGATAATAAATGCAAATTTATTTCAGCGAAAATTGATGGTTTTATTTAAAACCTTGATTTCTGAAAAAAAAATAAAAAAATATCATTATGGAATTCCTTCAGAATTTGCTTGACAATACTCAACTACCTTTGCTATCAGCATTTTTATTAGGTTTAATGACAGCAATCAGCCCTTGTCCCTTAGCTACCAATATTACGGCTATTGCTTTTATAAGCAAAGATATAGAAAACAAAAACAAGGTGTTTTTCAATGGACTGATCTATACTTTAGGAAGAGCAATAAGTTATACGGGAATTGGCCTGATTTTTTATTTTGGTGCAAGCCAGTTTAAAATTTCAGGATTTGTACAGGAATGGGGAGAGAGGCTTCTCGGCCCTATTTTAATTATTATCGGCCTTTTTATGCTTGACATTATAAAAATTAAATTCCCGGGAATTTCTAAACTTTCTGAAAAATTGGAAGAAAAAAGCAAATCCGGTTTTTGGGGTGTTTTATTGCTGGGAATTGTTTTTGCATTGGCATTTTGCCCTTATAGCGGTGTATTATATTTCGGAATGCTAATTCCTATGACCATTACCCAAGCATCAGGATTATACTTACCAATTATTTTTGCCGTAGGAACAGGATTGCCGGTAATTATATTTGCCTGGTTAATTGCTTTTGCAGTTGGAGGCATCGGTAATGTTTATAAAAAAATTAAAGTATTTGAAATTTGGTTTCGCCGAATTGTCTCCATAATTTTTATTATAGCAGGATTATACTACATTATAATTTACTTTTTATAAAAAAAACAAACTTTATATAATGCGATTTCTTTCAGAAAACTTTCCCGAATTTACCGAGATGTTCGATAATCTTGATAAAATGTATGAACAAAAAAGAATGATTGATGAAAAAACTTATCAATTTATTTGTTTGGCACTTGCAATAAAAGGACGTTCGGCTCCTTGCGTAAAAAAGCATTTTTCAGGAGCAATCCAAGCAGGTGCTACTCCTAAAGAAATATCCTATATCATTGCTCTAACAATAAGAGAAAGTGCGGGTAATGATGATTGTTGGGTACATGAAGTTCTTGGTGATACAAGAAAACTTCTAAAATCAAACATAAAATGCTGTGAGAAGTAATCATTTAGAATAAATAGTTTAGAATGGAATTTAAAAAAGAACTTAAAATATTTGCATGGATATTTGGCCTTTTTTTGTTTGCCTATTTCATGCCAATCGGTTCGGCAAGATTTGACAATGCACTATTAGAAGCCTTTGAGCTAACAAAGTGGTATGCTCAGGAACATGTATTACTTTGCCTCATTCCTGCATTTTTTATTGCAGGTGTAATAGCAGTTTTTGTTAGTCAGGGTGCTGTAATTAAATATTTCGGTGCAGGAGCAAAAAAATGGAAAGCATATCTGATTGCCTCATTATCAGGGACAATACTTGCTGTTTGCAGTTGCACAATTTTGCCTCTGTTTTCAAGCATACACAAACGCGGAGCAGGATTAGGACCAGCTATCACATTTTTATATTCAGGTCCTGCAATCAATATTTTAGCAATTATTCTTACAGCTCGAATTTTAGGATTCGACCTTGGTATTGCCCGAATTATTGGCGCGGTTATTTTTAGTGTTATAATCGGTATAATCATGTCCTTCATTTACCGAAAGGAAGAAAGAATGAGAGCCGAGAAAATGGATTTTCCTGATATTAAAGAAGTACGGCCCTTATGGCAAACATCATATCATTTTTTTGTTTTGGTTTTAATTCTCGTATTCGCTAATTGGGGCAAACCTGATACTTCTGAAGGTTTCATGTATTGGCTTTGGGCTTACAAATGGCAGATTACTGCATTTTTCGGATTAATGTTTATTTATTCCTTAATAAAAATATTGAAAATGAAACCTTTATTTGTCGCTCTTGCGGCAATTCCGGTTATAGCAACAGCTTTAATTTTTCCAATGCAACCCTTAATTCCATTTGTAATAGCTGTAATCGGCTTAACAATTCTTACAATGATTACACCCGGTGAATCGCAAGAATGGCTAAGGGAAAGTTGGGGCTTTACAAAACAAATTATGCCTTTGCTTGCTGCCGGAGTGTTAATTGCAGGTTTATTGCTCGGAACGGTTGATGGCGAAGGTATTATTCCGAGCGAATGGATTTCATCACTCGTTGGTGGGAATTCAGTATTCTCGAACTTTTTTGCTTCCATTTTTGGTTCATTCATGTATTTTGCAACACTTACTGAAATTCCTATAATTCAAGGTTTACTTAATAATGGAATGGGGCAAGGGCCTGCACTTGCTTTACTTTTGGCAGGACCAGCATTATCATTACCAAATATGCTCGTAATTAGAAGTGTTATCGGAACACAAAAAACCATTGTTTATGTAATTTTAGTTTCGATAATGGCAACAATCAGCGGATTGATTTATGGGACAATTGTATAATTACCGGAATGAAAAATTATCTTATTATTATTAATGCTTTTTCAGCTTAAGAATTTAGACAAAATGAAAGCGTAATTAAAAAAAATGAAATTAAAAATTAAGTTTATTTTTCTCATTGTCATCCTAATGGGTATGCATGTTTTTTGCAAAGGCCAGCAACAAGACACTTTAATGAACAAATTGCCAACATTTAATCTTAAAGATATAAATGGCAAAATGCTTAATACTTCTGAGATTGCAAACAATGGAAAACCTATTTTAATTTGCTTTTGGAAAACCTGTTGCAAGCCTCCTGTAAAAATGTTAACTGCTATTAACGAAGTTTATGAAGATTGGGTTGACGAAACAGGAGTTGTTTTATATGCTATTTCGGTTGATGATGCAAGAAATTCAAACCTTGTTGCGCCATTTGTTAATGGAAAAGGATGGGATTATATAGTTTTGCTTGATCCAAACTCTGATTTTAAAAGGGCAATGAATGTTGTATTAACTCCTCAAACGTTTTTATTAAATGGAGATGGAGAAATTGTCTGGCAAAAAGCAATGTATATTCCTGGTGATGAGGAAGAAATTTATAAGCAAATCAAGAAAATATCAACAAACCAATGAAATTAAAATTTACTAAAATGAACAATAAATTATTTTACATTATAATTCTTGCAGGTATGATTTTTTTCCTCGCTTGTAAAAAAAACGATCCACCTTCAACAAATGGAACAGGAGATGTAAAAATAATTAGTTTAACAGCTAACGATACTGTTTTAAACGTTTGGGTAAATACAAAAATCACGGTAGTTGCAGAAGGGGATGGTTTGAAATATAGTTGGGAAGCCGATCATGGCGAATTAAATGGCTCAGGAAAGCAGATTGAATATATGGCCGGAACTTGTTGTACTGGAATTAACACAATTACTTGCACAGTTTCTAATAGCACAAATATTGATAGTGAGAAAATTAAAATTAGAATATTACCATTTTAAAATCTAATGTAATGAAAAAAGGTTTTCTAATATTTTTTATTTTTTACTTTATTTTTATAATAAAAGTTCAATCGCAATGTTGCGGTGCCGGAAATCCGATTAGCGGTTTTGAAAATGTATCAGGTATTCCTTATAAAACATTATTGATTAGCACGACTTATAAATACAGCTACTCCGACACTTATTATTCCGGTGATGAAAAAGCATCCGTTCTGTCTGACAAATTGAATTATAATTTTACAGGTGTCAACATAGCATATGGAATATTACCCAGATTGAGTATTCAAGGACAAATTGGTTATTTTATAAACAAAACAAAGAAATATAATATTTCAGAATGGGAACCATTGAAAGGTTATGGGTTTGGCGATGCAGAAATTAATCTTATGTATTCAATTGTTAAAAATAATTTTACAGGTTTTAATATAATTACCGGAATCGGAGTTAAACTTCCGGTTGGAGTTTTTGACAAGGAAACAAATAATGTAAAGCTTCCAATATTTTTACAACCCTCATCAGGAAGCCTAAAATTTAATGTCAGCCTTTTTATGAATAAAAGATTTGATAAATATAGTGTTTCTTTCAGAGGATTTATTGAGTTTGCCAACAGAATAGAATCTCAAAATTTTGATGACAAATATGGTAACCTATATTTGATGTCTTTGTACGGTTCATACAAAATCAATAAAATAATAAGTGTAATCGCTCAAATCAGGTATGAATACCGAATGAAATCTTCAAGAGAAAATGAACAAATTGTTGAATCAAGCGGCGGGCAACTAATAAATTTCGTACCTGAAATAAATTTTATACCTGCAAAAGGTTTTAGTATTTCAATTTATCCTGACATACCAATTTACAGGTATATGAATGGAACTCAGATTTCCAATAAATTTGCAATTTCACTTAAGCTAACAAAAAGCATTAATTTGTATAAATAAAGAATTTTTTGATAATTTAAAAACCGAAAAATAATGTTTAGTAAAAGTCTATTAATAGGATTGTTATCTGTTTTTATAGTAACAATCGGAAAAACCCAAAACCTTGAATTATTTTATGAGAGTAATCTTCTTAGCAACGACACAATTGAAATACAGGGAGATGTTAATGCTGATACTCTTTACACATATGTTTATCAGGGCGATACCGTATATTATTACAATTATGAAGTCCTTGCTGAAATTGATGTAAAAAACATTTCCACAAATACTTTAAATGTTCAATGTAAAAAGCGATATATACAAATACTAAATGATACCGAAGATATTTTTTGTTGGTTAAGTTGTTTTCCTCCCTATACATTTGAGTCGATAGTTCCTGCAACTATTCAGCCTAATGAAACGACTACAATTTTTTCGGGACATTACAAGCCAAGCGGACAATTGGGATGCAGCCTAATAGCCTATACTTTTTTTAATGATAATGATCCGAGCGATTCGGCAATGCTTGTCGTAAAATACATCATGCATGATTGTATTTACAATGCTATTCAAGAGAATACATTGATAAGTAATAGTTTTTCATTACCTTATCCAAATCCTGCAAGTGATAAAATATTTATAAAAAGTAATTCTTTTGTTTTTAAAGAAGGGGTTTTTGAGCTTTATAATAATTTGGGAGTTAATGTAAAAACATTCTCCATTAAATCAACCAATACTGTATTGGAATTTAGCACAAAAGAATTATTATCAGGAATATATTTTTATAGAATAATCACCGATAATGAATTTCAAAAATCAGGAGTAATCAGCATATTAAATAAATAAAATGAAAATAACAATTGTCATTTTTTTCTTTTTTTTCTTAGGAAGTAATTATGCTCAACCCGTTGTAAACGATACGGTTTCTGATTTTACGGTTGTTGATGTTCATGGAACAACACACAATTTATTTTCCTATCTTGATAGCAACAAATTTGTTTGTATTGATTTCTTTGGAATTACTTGCCAACAATGTATTGAACTTGTTCCGGTTTTTAATAATGTTTTTAGTTCTTATGGATGTAATGATGGGGAATTGGTTTTTTTGGCAATAAATTATTTGAATACTGATGTAGAAGTGCTTGCATTCGAACAACAATACTCTGGTATTTATCCTGCAATAAGTGGGTTAAATGGTGGCGGAAAGTCAGTTTACGAGGATTGGCAAATACAATATTATCCACAATTAGTATTAATTAAGCCTGATAAAACAGTTGCCGCAAATATTTACCCTATTAATCAAACAAATATTGATTTGATTTTTAATAATCACAATATTCCTTTAGACTCGTGTGGCTCAAGCGGACTGATTGACAACATCTTCTCTTTTAATGATTTTAAAATTTATCCAAATCCTGCAAAAGACAAATTAATTATTGAAAGCAATCAACCTCCGAATTTAGAAATTAAATTTGAAATAATTGATGTGTCTGGTAAAGTTTTATTATCAAAAAAATTATATCAAAATAATAACATTATTGATATTTCCATGCTAAATAATGGAATTTACATTGTTGAATTATTAACAAGTAAAAACATTTCAAAACAAAAAATTATAATCGAATAGTGTTTTGTAAAATTAATGTTGCATCTTCAATCCTTAATGCGATGTTAAATCTTCTTAATACGATGTTAAATCTAATTCTATTTTCAAAAATTGTTCGTAGTTTTACGAACAGTTTTTAAAAAATGAAATTTAGAATAAACCTAAATTTGTTTACTTGATTTTCAGGTTTTTTTGAAAATCAAATATGTTTTTAATATTGTTCGTGGTTTTGCGAACTATTAATAATAAATATGATAAATAAAACAATGAAAATGAAAAAAGATTTAAAAGATATTGTAAGAGAAAAATATGCTGTAATTGCAAAACAAAACAAAGAGCAAAACGAATCATCCTGTTGTGGAAGCACCGGTTGTTGCAGTGAAGTTGATTACACAATTTTTAGCGAAGATTATTCAAAACAAAAAGGTTATAGTAAAGAGGCGGATTTAGGATTGGGTTGTGGTTTACCAACCGAATTTGCTGGAATTAATGAAAGTGACCATGTTCTTGATTTAGGAAGCGGAGCCGGAAACGATTGTTTTGTCGCGAGAGCAATTACCGGAGAAAAAGGGAAAGTGACAGGCATTGATTTTACCGATGAAATGCTTGAAAAGGCAAATGCCAATAATAAAATGATGGGGTATAGCAATGTGGAATTTATTAAAGGTGATATTGAAGAAATTCCTTTAAATGATAATTCTTTTGATGTGGTTATTTCTAATTGTGTTTTAAATCTGGTTCCTGATAAGCAAAAAGCTTTTAGTGAAATATATCGGGTTTTGAAACATAAAGGGCATTTCTGTGTATCAGATGTAGTTGTATCGGGAGAACTGCCTGATAAATTAAAACAAGATGCCGAAATGTACGCTGGCTGTGTTTCAGGAGCAATAAGTAAAAAAGATTACTTAAATATTATCAAAGAATCAGGATTCAATGATATAGAAATTCATAAAGAAAAAGAAGTTGAAATTCCAAATGCCATCTTGCTCAATTATATGACTTTAGATGAATTGAGAAAACTTAAAAAAGATAGAATCGGTATTTTTAGTATTACGGTTACAGCTAAAAAGTTAATAAATTAATGAAACAATGAAACTTAAAATTGGAAATTAGGAAGAAGCCCCAATTTCTTCCCGAGTACTCGGGACCAATTTCCATTTGTGGATTAATAAAATGTAATAGACTAAAAATGTAACGACTAAAAAAATATATACATGAAACTAATAATTCTAATAAAGCTAATAATTTTACTTGGAATATCCGGATTAAACGCTCAAACTCTTAAAGGAAAAGTAATTGAAAACGGAGATACTGAAAACACAATTGGTATTCCGTATGTAAATGTATTATGGCATGGAACTACGGTAGGAATCACTACTGATGAATATGGTTACTTTGAAATAGAAAAAACAAGTAAAAATAACCCAAACCTTATTATCACCTGCATGGGGTATATTTCAGATACAATTGCTATAAAAGATGATCAGTCAGAAATAACAATCATATTACAGCCCACCACACATTATCTTGACGAAGTTACAGTTCAGGGAAAGCGCGATCCTCTGTCAATTAATACTGCTGATATTAAAAACTCTCAACATATTTCCTCTGATGGCATTCAACAACTTGCGTGTTGTAGCCTGGCAGATTGTTTTGAGAATAATGCTGCAGTTGATGTTGGTTTTGCTGATGCAGTTACAGGAGCAAAGCAAATTCAAATGTTGGGATTAGCTGGAAAATACAGCCAAATACTTGTCGAGAATCAACCATTTATACGTATTTTATCATCAATGTATGGTATAAATTATGTTCCGGGTCCATGGTTACGAGGAATTAGTATTTCAAAAGGAACAGCGTCTGTTTCTCAAGGGCCTGAAAGCATTACCGGCCAAATTAATATTGAAATAAAAAGACCCGATGGCGGTGAAAAATTCTATTTGGAATATTTTACCAACGATTACCTAAAACAAGAACTTAACCTCAATACTGCATTTAGAATCAATGATAAATTGCAGTCAATAGTCTTATTGAAAGGAGCATGGGTTAAAAAGAAGGTCGATAGAAATAATGACACATTTCTTGATGTCCCCTTATCGGATTTGATACTTGCTTCAAACAGATTTTTTTATAAAGGAAAAAAAATCAGGAGCCGTTTTGGTTATGACTTTATATACGAAGATCGCATTGGTGGCCAACTGAATTTTGACAAGGTTAAGGATAAGGGTACAACAAATAATTATGGAGTAATAATTAATACAAAAAGAATCCAGATTTTTGAAAAAACAGGTTTTATTATTAATCCTGAAAAAAACAGCAGTATAGGTTTAAGGGGAAATTTTGTTTATCACGAACAACATTCTCAGTTTGGTTTACGAAAATATGACCCAACTCAAAAAAGCGGATATTTTACTGCATTGTTCATCTCTGATATTATTGATAACAATAATAAAATCAGTACCGGTGTGAATTTCTATTACGACAACCTGAAAGAAACTTTTACCGACACGGTATTATTTAAAGAAGAAATTGTAACCGGTGCATATGCTGAATATACTTTCAACGATAAACAAAAATGGTCGGTGATTGCAGGATTAAGGGGCGATTACAACAACAATCATGGGTTCTTTTTGGTTCCTCGCTTTCATTGCAAGTATACACCGTTTGAGAACTCTGCTTTCCGTGTTTCAGGCGGCAGGGGATTACGTAGTTCAAATGTTATATCCGAGCATATTAGCTTACTTGCATCATCACGCGAACTCGTTGTTTCAGAGCAATTAGATTTAGAAGACGCCTGGAATTATGGGATTTCATACACACAAAATTTCTTTTTTGAAGACGACCGAAAAATTACATTTAATATTGATTTTTATAGAACTGATTTCCAAAACAGAGTTATTGTTGATCTGGAGCAAGGTACTGATAAAGCCTTCTTCTACAACCTTAAGGGTAAATCATTTTCAAACAGTTTCCAAATCGACCTTATAGTTAATCCTTTTAAAGCTTTTGATATAACATTTGCATATCGAATAAACGATGCTAAAACCACAATAAATAATAAACTTTTGTCGAATCCATTAGTAGCCAAACATAAAGCATTGATGGCTTTACATTATTCTACGCGATATGAGAGGTGGAATTTTTCATTTACTACTCAGTATATTGGTGAAAGCCGGCTACCTGTTACAAAAAATAATCCCATTAAATACAGGCTTCCTGAAAATTCAAATGATTACTTAATTTTGCATGCACAAATAACACGAAAATTGAAGAATATGGAGTTTTTTATTGGTGTAGAAAACCTGACAAATTACAAGCAAAAAAATCCTATCCTCGGTTTTGATGATCCTTTTGGAGATTATTTCGATTCTTCAATAGTTTATGCTCCTATATTAGGCCGTCAGTTCAATTTCGGCTTTCGTTTGATAATTTTATAAATATTCACAATTAAATTTTTCATACATGAAGACAAAAATTATTTTTTTACTAGTACTATTTGCAACAGTTTCAGTGGCAACCACATTTGCTCAAAACAAAAAAAAATATGTTGAAGTAATTTATTTTCATAGAACAAACAGATGTTTGACTTGTAACTCAATTGAGAAAGCAATTAAAGAAGTAATTGAAAAAGATTTTTCAAAAGAATTGAAATCTGGAGCAATCACATCTGTTTCAATAGATTTTCAGGAAGAAAGCACAAATAAATTAGTTACTAAATATGAAATTGATGCCCCAACTTTATTAATAGTTTATCATAAAAAAAGCAAGGAGACGGTTACAAATTTAACTGATGAAGCATTCAACTTTGCCAGATCACAACCTGATAAATTTAAAAAAGTTCTTATTGATAAAATTAATGAATGTTTTAGGTAAACTAAACAAAAACATATATCATTAATCTTTCACTGAAAAAAGAATAAATATTACTTTAGCGGCTGATTTATTTCGGCTATTACAATATTTTAATAACCGAAATAAATAAATGTTTATTGAAATATTATTATCGGATTAATTAATGAGTATGAAATTATTTAGATTTTTAACAGCATTTGTTTTTTTATTTATTCTTTTTGTTTGGATATCATTTTCGGGATGCCATAAAGATTCATCCTCAGATCCTGTTGAACTCGACAGTATTTCAGTTGGTGTTATTTTACCCATGAATAATGCAAATGCACCGCTATTATTAAACTCAATAGAACTGGCTTTCAAAGAAGTAAATGATGCCGGGGGTGTTGAAAGAGGATACCCATTAAGAATTGAATTAAGAAGCTCGGAGGGGTACAACAGAGAAGTAATTGCGACAGACATGGCGTTAGAAATTATTGAAACTACTGATAATTTTGTCGGATTTGCAACATGTTACAGTTCTTCATCAATAGGAATAGCTAATAATATATGTAAAAAGCTAAGTATTGGTGCTACTTCAGGGTGTGCAAGTAATAATATACTTTCTGGGCTTACCGACTATTTTCAAAGTTTATGCCCGTTAGATAAATACGAAGCTGAAATTATTTCAAATATGGCACATGACCTCGGAATAAATAAAGTTGCAATTGCTATGCAAACCGAAGAACCCTATTGTCAAAATATTTCCGAAGAATTTCAGTATCATTTTGGAAATGGATCAGAATTAAAAATCGAATTTTCTAAAAATGATCAATTATATGATAATAAATTGGAAGAATTAATTCAGAATGCTCCGGATGCTATAATGGTTTCAATGCTTGATTATGATAATTATTCCGAATTTTTTGAAAAGCTCAATCAAATGAATTCAAAAATTGATCTTTCAAATACATACTTCATTTTATGTAGCGGTTTGTATTCCGCCGATCTTTTTAATTCTCAAATAAATCACTTGCTTGGAGATATTAATGGAAACCCGAAAAACTTCGGAGCAATTTCATTCCCTGATCCTAATTCTACAGAATTCAAATATTTTAAATCCAATCTGCTCGAAACATTTAATCAGGAAGTTGGTGTATATAATTCACAATACTATGATATTGGGTATTTATATGCACTTGCCATTGAACAGGCTTTGTTCCGCTCAACAGTTGATAATATAGAAGATTTAAGAAGTAGGGTTGGAGCATATATAAGAGGAATTTCCAGGCCTGATGGAGGCATTGAATTTAAAATCTCTCCCAGCATGGGCTGGGAAACCATGAAACTTGCCGCAATCAAAGGCAGCTTAAATTATTCAGGAGCTTCTGGTAATTGTAATATTGATAGTGAAGGTAATGTTACTACTTCATATAAAGTTTTTACTCTTAAAGATTCAAGTTCCGGGCCATTTTTTGAAGCTATTGAATTTGTGGATCCAAATAATTAAAATCAAAAATTACAATCCTTTCGGAATAGCTTCAATTAATTTCTTAGTGTATTCAGTTTTTGGATTATAATAAATTTCGTCGGCATCATCAATTTCAAGGATTTTGCCGTTTTTCATCACGGCCATTCTATCCGACATAAATTTTACAACCGACAAATCGTGTGAAATAAAAATATAAGTAAGGCCGAATTCCTTTTTCAAATCATTTAATAAATTTAAAACCTGTGCTTGAACCGAAGTATCTAAAGCAGAAACCGATTCATCGCAAATGATAAATTTAGGTTGCACGGCCAAAGCTCGTGCAATACAAATTCGTTGACGTTGGCCACCTGAGAATTCATGCGGATATCTGTAAAAATGCATTGAATCCATTCCAACTTTTTCAAGTAATTCGATTGCTTTTTCTTTTCTCAATTTTTTATTATCATAAATATTATGAATAAGCATGGGTTCACTAATTGATTCGCCTGCAGAAATTCGGGGATTTAACGAAGAATAAGGATCCTGAAAAATAATTTGCAAATCTTTTCTTTTTTTCCTCAATTCAACTTTTTTCAATTTAGTAATATTGCAGCCGTCAAAAATAATTTTCCCGTCATCAATTTCGGTTAATCGTAAAATACTCCTTCCAAGAGTAGTTTTTCCGCAACCCGATTCTCCAACTAATCCAAGTGTTTCATTCGGAAATACTTCAAAACTAACATTGTCAACAGCATGAAAATATTTATTTCTTTTTCGAAATAATGACTTTTTCAGAGGAAAATACTTTTTCAAATCGTTTACCTTTAATATCGGTTCTTGTAAAAACAATAGCTCTTCAGTCTTTCTTCTGTCGCTTTTTGAAATTGTTAATTCGTCAATAAAACTTTTAAAAGATTTTTTATCATCGTTTTTTAAAAAATCAGAAATCGTGGGTAAAGCCTTCAATCGCTTATTCAATGGAGGGCGACATGCCAAGAGTCCTTTAGTGTAAGAATGTTGCGGATTATTGAAAATATCATTAACTTTACCGGATTCAACTACCTTTCCCTCAAACAATACGATTACGGAATCGCATATTTCGGCAATAACGCCCAGATCGTGAGAAATAAAAATTATACTCATTTCATGCTTCTTTTGAAGATCTTTCATTAAAGCAAGAATATCTTTCTGAACGCTTACATCGAGGGCGGTAGTTGGTTCATCAGCAATCAGAATTTTTGGGTTACACGACATAGCCATTGCTATCATCACCCTTTGTTTTTGTCCTCCCGATAATTGATGAGGATAAGAATGATAAGCTTTTTCGGGATTAGGTAATTTTACTTCTTTTAATAATGAAATTACTTTTTCCTTTGCCGATTTTTTAGATATATTTTGATGTTCAAGAATTGCTTCAATGATTTGATTGCCGCATTTAAAAACCGGATTTAAAGATGTCATCGGCTCCTGAAAAATCATTGATATTTCTTTTCCTCTGAAAAACCGAATTTCTCTACCACTAAGTTTTCGTAAATCAATCATCTTTTCATCAAACGAATATAATATCTCTCCATTTGAAATTCTTCCCGGAGGCATAGTAATCAGTTGCATTATACTTAAAGCAGAAACCGATTTTCCAGAACCCGATTCTCCGACAATTCCAAGAATTTCTCCTCTCTTTAAGCTAACACTTAAATTATCAACAGCTTTTACATTCGATTCACCCGACTCAAATTCAACACATAGATTTTTTATTTCCAAGACTTTATTGCCGGACATTTAAAAAAATATTTTTTCAAAATTACATTATTTATTTTATTTTATCTTTTGAAATAATGTGTAATTTTATTTGAAATATTTGAATAAGATTTAACTGATGAATTTATTTGATGATTTTATTGATTTACTTTATCCACGTGTTTGTACAGCTTGCGGAAATAATTTATTCTCAAAAGAAAAAATAATCTGCACATCTTGTATTTATAAATTACCTAAAACCAATCTTCATACAGAAAAGGTGAATCCACTTAGCGATTTTTTCTTGGGAAGAATAAATATTGAATCGGCTGCTGCTTATTATTCGTTTAAAAAGGGAAGCAAAGTCCAACATTTATTACATCAATTTAAATATAAAGGGGGAAAAGAAATCGGGGTTTATATAGGAGAATTATATGGTAGAGAATTAATTAAATCAGAATCCTATCGAAAAGCAGAGGTGATTATTCCTGTTCCATTGCATAAAAAGAAAGAAAAAAAAAGAGGTTTTAATCAAAGTGAATATTTTGCAAAAGGACTTTCAATAAGCATGAAAAATGAAGTTAATACAAAAACCCTGTTTCGGGAAAAAATGTCGGAAACTCAAACCAAAAAATCAAGGTTCAAACGCTGGGAAAATGTAAACAACATATTTTTACTTAAAAACCCTCAAAACATAGAAGGAAAACACATATTGTTAGTAGATGATGTGATAACAACAGGATCAACTATTGAAGCTTGTGCAGAAGTTTTGCTGCAAATCCCTGATATAAAAATTAGTGTTGCTGCAATTGCCTGTACTATAAACCAATAAGTGATAAATAATTAAAATTTAAAAAAAGCAAAAAAATCTATATAAGAATCAGTATCTTTGTAGAAAAATATCAAAAATTTAACTTTGAAATATTATGTTGGGAATAATTAAGGGAATACGATTAATGACTGTAAGAATGTCTTATGGGAAATATAGTTATGCCTACAATGAGTTATATAAAAAACTTAAATCACAAATGCATACCGAACAAACACCTTTTACAAAGTGCATTAAAAATTTACCGCAGTATAATGTTAATGAATTACTAAATAAGGATTCTTCTTATAAAAATTATAAAACAAATGGAAATATTTCTTTTGGAAGCACTCCTTTTTTGGAGAATTTCGAGAAATTAAAAAACGAAAGCGGAAGACAATTTTGCTATAATATTTTTAAAATTAATTTATCAGATTGGAAAGTATTAGGATATAAAGAGAAAAAATTTGATACAAATATGAAAACTCTTTATTATTTCATAAATGATAAATTTTTCTTTGGGGAGTATGTGTTTTCAGACGTTCAGGGATTGGATGTTTCAGCAATTGCAAACGCTTTATTAAAAAAATATAATATCGAAAACTTTAAAAGCGAAGACAGATTCTATATTTCCGATAATTCGAATAATGAAGTTGGATTTATTAATAATGGTATTACATTGACCATTAAATATCTATGCAGAAAAGATTCCGACATAAATTCGGAATTAGATTTTGCTCTAAATCAAGGAAAAGGCACAAGTATTGAAGAATCTGATATTTTTGATATGCTTTAATGATTAGAAAACATTTTTCATCTAATCATTAATTATTTCTAAATTAAATTTTTCAATTGCTGTTTTTAAAATCGTATCATGGTCAAAAGCAAGGCATGGTATGTTTTTCAATGAAAACCATTTTACATTTTCTGCATCCGATCCGGCTTGAATTTCACAATCTTCTTTATTCACAAAAGCATAAAATACAATTGAAATTGTGCGTTGTCTTGGATCACGGTCAATCTTACTAAATGCTTGCAATTGATTTAATTCAATTTTTTTAATTCCTGTTTCCTCTTCTAACTCTCGTACAATAGCATGCTCAAGGGTTTCATCCATATCGACAAAACCGCCCGGAAAAGCCCAGGAATTTTTGAAAGGGGAAAATTTGCGTTGAATTAGTAAAACTTCCTGCCTTTGATTTTCTATTGAAAAAAGAATACAATCAACCGTTACTGCAGGGCGCGGGTATTCGTAAGTATATGGCATTTCTAATATTTTTCGTAAAGTTACAATTTTAAATTAGGGGCAAATCATACAGCCCTAATTTCTCTTACATAATCAAATTTAAAAATTAATTCTTCAATCACTTTAAGGCAATAAAAAAAGGCCCCGAAATAAATCGAGGCCCGAATACACCATTGTTTTGTTAACAAATGCTCAGAATACAAAACATGGTAAACTAATCAGAAAAAATTATATTGGATTGTCATCACATGACTTGCTCTTATTTATGTTTTTAATAATTTTTTTGGTATCGAAAGGAATATCCTCAACGAAATCTTCATCGTCAAGGTTAATTGAATAATTTGTGAGAGATGAAAATGAATAGAAATCAGGTGGGTTTGCAACAATATCTTTAGTGTTGAAAGGAATATCGTTTATATAATTTTCTTTTTCGAGTTCAAAAGTCATAGGTTCTGGAGTGGCACAAAGTGGATCAGGATAACTTCCTTTTATAATGTCTAAAGAATTATTAAGGGGAATATCATTAAAGTAATTGATATTGAATATTAAAGCAAATCCGAATAAAATTGATAATATTTTCATAATGCAATATATTTTAAAAATTGATTATTTATTCTTACTATTAATAAGACGATAGAAATTGTTGAATGTTACAAAACAAAAGTGGAAAAACGGTTTTGAATAAAAGCTGAAAAGATATTAAAATCTTAAGAAACTATAATTTACGGTTAATGTTAAAAAGTGTTAATTTACTTTTTACCCTCAACAACGATTACAATTTCTCCTTTAATTGTTTTATTTTTGAAATATGCTATGATTTCAAACAAAGTACCCCGAATTGTTTCTTCATAAACTTTGCTTAATTCTCTTGAAACTGAAGCTTTTCTTTCAAATCCCAAATATTCCGAAAATTGCTCAAGAGTTTTTAATAAACGAAAAGGTGATTCGTAAAATATCATTGTGTAGTTTTGTTCGGCAAGGAGTTTCAGTTTGGTTTGCCTGCCTTTTTTATGAGGAAGAAAACCCTCAAAGACAAATCGTTCACAAGGCAAACCCGAATTTACAAGAGCAGGAATTAAAGCGGTTGGACCAGGTAGGCATTCAACTTCGATATTTAATTTAATACATTCGCGAACAAGAAGAAATCCTGGATCGGAAATTCCCGGTGTTCCGGCATCACTAACAAGTGCAATACTTGTACCACCAATAATTTTTTCAGCAATCCCGCTAACAGATTTATGTTCGTTAAACAAATGATGCGATTGCATCTTGTTTTGAATATTATAATGATTTAAGAGCTTGGTTGTATTTCTTGTATCTTCGGCAAGGATCAAATCAACTTCCTTTAAAATCCTGATTGAACGCATTGTGATGTCTTCAAGATTGCCGATTGGTGTTGGTACAAGAAATAATTTTGACATAAATTTAAATTCAAAAAGTTTTTACAAAATCAATGAAAAGCCTGAACAAATCTTCATATTCTGTTAAGGATAACTCTTCATTCGTATCATAAACTGTGTGATAACCTCCGGCTTTCAAACCCCTTGAATAAATAAAAATCGAAGGAACTCCCTTTGAATAAAAAGGACAATGATCACTATTACAAGATTCACCTCTTAGTTTCACTTCTTTAAGGTATTGATTTTTTTCATTTATTTCAACTAATGTATTAAATGCTTTTTTAAAAATCGAAGCATTAACAACGGTAATTCCTTCGCTGCCTGTTCCTATCATATCAAGATTAATAAGGAATTTTATGTTTTCGAGTGGGAACAAAGGGTGTTCGCAAAAATATTTTGAACCGTTCAAGCCTGTTTCTTCTCCTGAAAAAGCTATAAAAACAATCGAAAATTTGGGTTTATTCCATTGCTCTGAATAATGTCTTGCCAAATCCATAATCATGGCTGTTCCACTTGCATTATCGTTGGCACCCGGAAAAAATGCTTCTTTTCCCATTCTTCCGAGGTGATCATAATGAGCCGTAAAAACAATGAAAGAATCAGGTTGAGCCCAACCTTCAACATATCCGACAACATTTTGAGTTGTGTATTTTTCAAAAAATTTATTCCTTGCTTTTATTGTAATGGTTTTAATATCAGCAGGTATTTTGTCTTTTTTGATTTTGATAGCAGTAAAATCACTAACTTTGTGTCCATTTGAAACATGCCACCAAATATTTTTTTCGTTTAACAATATTATTCCTTTTGAACTAAAAACATTGCTTTTATAAATTTCCTTTTCTTTTGAATCCGTAAGAATAAATTTCTCGGAAAGATTCTTGTTTTTATATTTTATCTTAAGCTTTTCGATGGAAGATGTGTCGCCTAAAATACTGAATATTTCATATTTTCCTTCAATACCTGGCGATGCGGCTGAAATCACAAAGTCTTTTCCCGGAGCTAATTCTTGACTATCAATTTTTAAAATAATTTTCTTCGGAAAAGTATTTATGGGAAAGTTGAAATATTGAAAATAATTTTTCGAAAATGTTTTTAAATTGTCTTTTTTAAATTCCTTTCTGATAAAATTTGCTGCACGTTTTTCACCTTTTTTCACATATCCACGCCCATGCATTTTAGCTGAAGTCAGAGTACCTATAATTTTTCTTGCGTATTTAATGTCTTGAGAAAAAACAACTACGGTTTGAAAAAACAGAAAAGTTAAAACAAATAATAGTCTCATAAAATCGTTATCAAATTTTTTAATTAAATATTTGTATAATAAAATCGTTTAAAATTTTAAAAGCATGCGAATCATTGCTCCAGTTTTTATTTTGTTTCAATGATACGATAAAATTGTCTGCTTCTTCATGATTTGAGAACGAATTCAGCGAATTAACCGCTTCATTATAATCCTGCATATTTCCATTAAACAATTCGTTGATGAAAAGGAATTTTTCATTTATCCCGATAATTGATTTCAGGTCAGAAGTCTTCTTTTTGGTAATTTTTGCAGCAACACTATCATCGTTTTCTTTAATAAATTTCTCGGCAATACTTTCTTCATTTATTGAAAACAAATCAAAAACAGCTTGGTTTTCTAGAGTTTGTTTTTGAGAGTCAATTATTATTTTCTCTTCATGGAAATCTATTTCTTTTACAATTTTATTATCTTCCTCAGGCTTTTGTTCATCGGTTGTCTCTAATGAAGAATTACTTTCATTCTTTGTCTCTTTTTTTTCAGCAGCCTTTTTCGAATCAACGGCCTTTTCTATTTCCTGAGATTTTTCTTCTATTTTTTCAACTTGTGTTTTAGTTGAATCTATAAAAGTTTCTTTTATTTCAGTAGATTTTTTTTTCTCTTTGCCGGAAAAAACTATTAAATCTGAATTCATTTTATTCAGAAGATAGAATTTATCATAAAGTTTTCTTATATTCGACATTATCAAATCTAATTCAAGTTGAGGGATTCTTCCTTCATTTTGATTTATAATTTCTATTTGTTCTTTGATGGTCTCAATTCTTTGTGAAATTGCTTCTTTAATCAATTTTGAATTCATTTTTAAAAAATTTCATTTCTAAATTAAACGCACTTATATTTTCATTATTTTTGTTAAAAAATAAAATGATAAAGATAAAAACATTAAGTCAAAAAAAAATAAATGTTTTTAGAAAAATCAAATAATCATAAAAAACGCAGTGGCTGGATAGAAGTAATCTGTGGGTCAATGTTTTCGGGAAAAACCGAGGAATTGATTCGTCGATTGAAACGTGCTAAAATAGCAAAGCAAAAAGTTGAAATTTTTAAACCTGAAATAGATATTCGGTATGATGAGGAAGATGTGGTTTCTCACGATTCCAGAACAATTCGATCTACACCAATTCAGAATGCATCTCAAATTATTTTATATGCTAACGATTGTGATGTTATTGGAATTGATGAAGCCCAATTTTTCGACAATGAACTTATTCGTGTTTGCAATCATTTGGCTGATAGCGGTATTCGAGTTGTAGTTGCTGGTTTAGATATGGATTATCTTGGAAATTCTTTTGGTCCTATCCCAGCATTATTAGCTACAGCTGAATATGTTACAAAAGTTCATGCTATTTGCATTAATTGTGGAAGCCTTGCTCAATACTCTCATCGAATTGTCTCAGGTGATAATCTTGTTGTGCTCGGTGAAACAGAAAGTTATGAGCCATTATGCAGGGAATGTTATAATAAAAAAAGGGATAAGGCAAAAATATGATAATATAATCTATTTGTTTATAAACATTCCGTTACCGAAACTATAAATAACTCACTTCTTCCTTAAAAAACAATTGAGTTAATAGGTCTAATTAAAGAAAAGGTCAAAAAAAAAGCTGCCTCAACAGAGACAGCTTTTTATATTTATTTTGATGCTATTTGATAGCAACTTTTTGAGTTTCTAAACCTTTAGTGGTTTCTACTTTAATAATATAAACACCTGCATCAAAATTGCTAGTATTTACTTTAGTGCTATTCCCTTCATAGACCAATTGACCAACATTGTTAAAGATTGAAACATTGTTGATTTGGTTTGGCGAAGAAATATTAATCATATTTGTTGCCGGATTTGGATAGATAACCAATTCCCCTTTAAGTGTTGTACCCTTTGATATGTTAACAACACTATATTCACCGTCAATGCTTGGATAAACGTTAGACACATAGGAGTTATAAACTGATTCCATTTCAAAATCTGCCATAGCAACATTGCCATTAGACCAAATTTTCAATGAAATTGGTTTACCTGCTACATATCCTTGACTGTTGTTTAATTGACTGAATATTGAAAGATCATTGTCAAAAACATTATTTGAAACCACTGCCATTGAACCGAGAATAACGTTTCCGTTAAAAGCAGCTACTTCATCACCAATTTCTAAACCGTCAACATACATTGTATAAACAGCTTCGGCAGCGTTACCACCTTCAAAAATTAAATGAGAAGGAATAGTTGTAGTAATTCCACTCGATTTTGCAAAGGAAGGATAAATTAATTCAGCATCAGCAGCCATTTTAATTAAATAACCTTCAGTCGGATTACAATCACCAATACCATTAACCCAATTAGGACCAATTTTTCTTAACATAGCACCTGTTGAGTTTCTAACATAAAGAAGATTATCGCCAATGATTGTAGCAAAAGCATCAGTAGCACTTATTGGTGATTCCGGTAAATAACTTACGAATTGGAAGCCAGCAAAAAGTGAAATAGGAGTACTTGCATTGATAGATGTACCGGTAATTGTAAAATCACCAATTGCACTTGTTTTGATTAAGTAACCTTCGATTCCAATCCAGTCCCCAATTCCATTAACCCAGTTAGGACCTATTTTACGCAACATTGCACCTGTTGAGTTTCTTACATATTGAAGATCGTCATTCATGATATCAGCAACAACTTCAGTCATATCCGGATTCGCAGGAGAAATTCCTGTTGAAACAAATTGAAATCCAGGTTCTACATCAATGGTTTGAGTGTCAAAAGGATTCCATTCAATAAGTTCAGATTTTGCTAATGTTCCATAAACTAAAGTATTTTCAACATATTCATGATCATCGTCTAATGCTAAACCAGGTATTTGATCCAATTGATACATATAATGAATATTATTATCGGAATTGCTTGATAATAGTGGATATATACATTCATCAACCAAGTGGAAAATACTTTCAGTTAAGTCATGGAATTCTGCCCATTCTCCATCATAACAGGCTCTGGCCCAAATATGTTTATAATTATAATCCATATAAACATAAGTTTCGGTTGTTGAGGAAAAAAGAACAAATATATAGCCGGCATCATCAATAGTAATTGTTGGCCATGTAGAGACTCCAAGTGCGCGGTAATATAGGATATCAGAAGCGAAAGTAACAACGCCATCGCCATCTACATCTTGTGACCATCCGATAAAATTATAGTCTTCTTCCATTTCCGAATTTGGATATTCCCATTCAGGTGGTGATAAAGCGTGGAGATCATTAGAAAATTCATCCATATCTTCATTCCAATATCCGATACCATCGGTATATGGCCATAAGGTATAAGTTGTACCTATTGCATCGTGTAGAACCCTCATAATACCAAAAACAACATGTGCTTTTCCGCTTTGATCAATGGCTATACTTGCTGAATTATCAGTACAGAAGAATGTATCAGTTATTGTTGTATTCCAATCAAATCTTGGATAAGGATGTTCCCAAACGATAGTTTTATCCCATGTGTCGCCATTATCTTCTGATTTCATAATAAACAAATCGTTCCATGCACCACCAATAAGTAACATAACAGTATTATCCTGTGCAGCTAATACATAATCATCTGCACCAATTTCGAAATAATCATCTTCTCCCATTCCATCGAGAACAATATCTCTTGGGTCCCAAGTTGCACCACCATCCATTGAACGTGAATATAGTAAGGCTGTGGCTTGTCCTTGCCATGCAACATAAGAATTGTAGAACATATGAATAACTTCATTGTTTTCGCCTGAAGTAATAATTCTTGGCCATGTAGGATCATTTTCAAGGCCTACAGGTCCTAAATAATTGGCTTGAACCCAGTCACCAGTTCCTTTGTTTTCTCTTGTGCATATTTCAAGGCCTGCTACTCCATTGTGGGAAACGTTGATTTCGCCATTTTCACCCCAGGGTGCATACGAAGGCCATCCACATCGCGTATCTTCAATTCTTTGGGTTGGTATTGGACCCCAAGCAGTACCATCAAAATAATTATATCCGGTTCCGCGATCGTCAAAACCAGGAGGAGTGTCGATACCTCTAATCCAAACTCCTGCCATAGTACCATCCTCATACCTGTAGAATTTGTTTCCAATCATAGTGTTTGACCATAGATCATACATTGAATTACCAAAGTTTGTTTCTGTTGGATCTAATAGTACAGCTTCCGAGGGAAGTGTACTTATTCCGGAGTTAATAATCTCATTTCCGTTCATTTGTGTGAACTCCGTAGTTGCTGATTTTTTCAGCAATTCTTTTGGTATTCGCCCTTGCGAAAAACCAATTAACACTATTAATAATAGCGTTACCCCCATTAATAATTTTTTCTTCATAATAACTTTTGTTTTAATTAATAAATAATGTTTAAAAAATAGTCTTGTCTTTATTCCGAAAAACCTGTAAGTTTTAAAAAAATATCTAAAACTTACAGGTTATCATTGTTAAAATTTGTTAGATTTTTAAAATATTTTCACTATTCAATAATAATTTTTTGAGTAGAAATTCCTTTTTCAGTTTCAATTTGAATGAAATACACCCCTGCATTATAATTTGAAGTATTGATTGTAACATCCATACCGGTAGTATTGATATTATCAATGGTTTGTCCGAGATAATTCAATACTCTAACACTTGATATCTTAGAATCAGAATTGATAGTAAGAACATCAGTAGCTGGGTTTGGATAAATAGCTACATTAACAGCGTTTTCATCAATTCCTACTGAGAAAGAAAATGTAACCATGCTATAAGGTGCATCAACATCAATCGGGAATGTATCACCAACCCATGCATCCGGATAAATATCATCAAAAATATAAGTAAAATCTGTTGATTCAGAACCTACACTTTCATCCCATGCTACAAATTTGAAAGCATTACCTTCAACATAGCCCGGGCCGCTAACTAATTCTGTAAAAGCAACCAAGAAATTCTCAAATTGATTGCCAGGTGTACATACCTGATGTAAAGTGACAACACCTACTAATAATTCACCATCAAATACGGCAATTTCATCACCTGCTTCGAGAGCTTCGGCATCATAAGATATTTCAGCACCGCCAATATATATAGTCCAGAGATTTGCTGATGGGTC
>Ga0222665_1000428_pt1 | contig 25668 bp, 20 predicted proteins | sample AntAcemetagen653_FD_179853 | JGI IMG/M metagenome (GOLD analysis project Ga0222665, IMG submission 179853) | Saline water microbial communities from Ace Lake, Antarctica - #653 | ecosystem: Environmental > Aquatic > Non-marine Saline and Alkaline > Saline | place: Antarctica: Ace Lake...
CAAGGCCCTGGGCACTGTGGAAGGGGTAGGTAGGTTATTGGACCCTGAACTCGATGTGATAAAGCAGTCTGCCCCCTTCCTGGAACGTATTCAGCTCAATCGCCTTAACCCCCGAAGGCTAAGCCGAGATATGCTCACCTATGGCGCCGAGCTTATCCACCTCTTAAAAGAGATTCCGGGGGAGATCCGTAAGATACTGAGACAGACGAGAGAAGGGAAGATAAAGATAGAATTCCACCATCGAGGCATGGAACCATTGTTATCCACCCTTGACCGTGTCAGCAACCGGCTTGCATTTGCCATTGTCCTTGCATCTCTATTGATTGGCTCATCTCTCATTGTCTTAGCCGGCATCCCTCCTAAATGGCATGACATACCTGTTATCGGTCTGGCAGGATTTGTTGTTGCCGGCGTAATGGGGTTCTGGCTCCTCATAAGTATTTTAAGACGCGGTAGGATGTAGTTTCTCATTTCAAGTTTCGGCATCCTGAATTGGACAAGAATCAGACGCCCTGTAACATCTCAATAAGTCGCGGTAATCCAGAAAAATGGCACAGCAGAGGATTTACCCCGATTTATTGAGAAGATACGACGCCTTTTTGGAAAAAGTGTAAACCGGTAAATGAAGGATGCCGAAATTCCCCCTTGACATTCTGGCTCCCTCCTATAGGATACCATATAAAGAATTATTAATATCGTATTTGGTACTGTATTATGATCAAAAAGAACCCGGCTCGCGCCCCTGCAGTGGATCGGGCACTTGATATCATCGAGCTTCTCGCAGTCCGCGAAACTGCCCTGCCCCTTTCAGAGATGCTGACAAAACTCGCTATTCCGAGGCAGTCTCTGATCAGGATATTAAACACACTGTGTGACAGGGGCGTGGTAGACAGGACCGGTCAAAGGGGCTTTTACCGTCTCGGCATGAGACTCCTCTATTTTGGGGACAGGCTGCAGGATAAGATAAAGTTTCGTTCCATTGGCCGGCCCCTGATGCAGAAGCTGGCAGACAAAACCCACAAGACCGTTGAGCTGTCTACCCTGGACCGGGATCAACTTGTCCTGATAGAACAGATTGAGGGAACCGAGGGTATCCGGCTTTATACCCGGACCGGAAGCGCATACCCATATTTCCATGCCATTGCCGTTGGAAAGATATATTTAGCACATATGGAGGCGGAAAAAAGACACAAGGTCCTTGCGACAATCGGCCTTCCTCCTGTGACAGAGCACACCATTACCGACATGGATCAACTTGAAGAGGAGCTTATAGGAATCAGGGAAAAGGGATATGCATTTGAGGATCAGGAGTTGAGAAACGGTGTCCGGAGGATAGTGGCCCCCATATACGATCACCGAAATCATCTAATCGGCTGCGTAGGGGTTGCCGCCACAATCTTCAGTTTTAAAATGGATGACAGAGAGAGTCTGGGACGAGAGGTCGTTGAAACAGCCAACCAGATCTCATACGGTATGGGTAAGGCAAAATGAGACAGTTTTTCTATCCTTCTGAGATAGCTGTTTTTGGTGTAGCGGATAACTCAAGGAATTTAGCCAAAAATATTATTTCCAACTCCCTGGAAATGGGCTTCAAAGGCGCAATCCATCCCGTAGGGAGGGAACCAGGCAGTGTGCATGGCAAGAAGATAATAACCGACCCCTGGTCTTTGCCCCAGGGGATCGAGTTGGCGGTGATTTTAGTCCCTGCCAAGTTTGTGGCAGAGACGCTTGAAATCTGTGGAAAAAAGGGAATTTTCCACGCAGTCATTTCCACAGGGGGTTTCAAGGAATTCAAAGATCAGGACAATCGGGAAGAGCAGGATGTGGTCAGTGTGGCCAAGCGATATGGCATCCGATTTATCGGACCGAACTGTATCGGTGTCATATGTACCGGATCGGGCCTTTGCACGCCATTCAACCCCATGGGGGCTAAAAGGTTCAAGAAAGGATCTGTAGGTCTCATCGTCCAGAGCGGTGGAGTAACCACGCAATCTGCCTATCACTTTTCTGAAGAACATGTGGGTTTTTCAAAAATTATCAGTGCCGGCAATAAGTTAGACTTGAATGAAATCGATTTCCTGCGATATCTCATTCATGACGATGACACAGAACAGATTCATATGTACTTAGAGAGTATTGAAGACGGAAGGGAACTGACAAGTTTGGTTAGACAATCGAAAAAGCCGATCGTGATTTTTAAGTCCAATGTGAGCAAGACAGCATCTAAAATCGCCTATTCCCACACAGCGGCCCTTGCAAATGACGACCAGATCGTGGACGGGGCCTTGAGACAGGCAGGGGTTGTGCGTGTGCAGGATCTTCACTATATGACGGTTGCGGCCAAGGCGCTTCAGCTTCCCCCCCTGAAAGGGGACCGATTGGCCGTAATATCTCTGTCCGGCGGTTTTTCCGTAATATTAGGGGATGCCTGTGAGCGATATGGCTTTAAATGCCCCTCATTGCCGTCTGAATTGATGAATAAAATTGAAGGCTTCAGGCGGGCAGGGGTTATCCGCATGTCAAATCCCATGGATTTTGGGGATGTCCATGATATCAGAGCCCTGGCATTCACCTTAGAGCACTGTCTAAAATTGGACAATATTGACGGCGTCGTCTTGTCATTCATGTATGAACCTGAGATGATAAAGATATTCGGAGGGGAAATCGGCAGTCCTGAACAAATGCTGAAATTTATGAGAAGGATGTCTAAAGAGAACAACAAACCTATAGCCCTCAGTTTTTTCGCGGAGAGACAATACATCGAGGAGTTCAAAAGGTTAAACACCTTTCCTGTTTTCAACGACCCTGTGGAGAGCGTCAGGGGCCTGCGTCTGCTAAGGGATTACTGGCAGAACTCAACCCATTAACGAGGCCTATATGAGAAGAGCAAACCATGTCTTAGAGCATTTCTTCAACCCCAAATCGGTCGCAATTGTGGGGGCAACCAATAATGCCTTTAAGATGAATTTTCGCGTGATGGAGAACTTGGTGAATCTCAAATTTCAGGGACAGATCTATCCGGTCAATCCCGGTGCAGATGAAATATTAGGGATCAGAGCCTTTGCCAACCTGCAAGATATCCCGGATAAAATCGACCTGGTCGTTTCTGCTGTTCCTGCCTCAAAGACCCTCGATATTGTCAAAAACTGCCATGAAATAAGGGCTAAGTATCTGGTTATTATTGCAGGCGGTTTTTCTGAAGGAGGTCAGGAAGGCCGAAAGCTCCATGATGATATAAGGGATTTTACAAGAGAAAAGGGTATTCGAGTACTGGGTCCCAATACCTTGAGTCCTATCAATTGTGCGAACCATCTGGCAATCAGTTTTAACCCCATCAAGAATATTGCGCGTGGAGTTCTCTCTTTTGCCTTTCAGTCCGGTTTTTATGAACCGAAAATAAACTGGATTCTATCTCATATGGGGATCAATAAGATACTCGATATGGGCAACAAAATGGACATCAATGAGGTAGACGCCTTAGAGTACTTTGCAGGCGATGAAGATACAAAGGTCATCGCCATGCATATTGAGAGCCTGAAGGGAGATGTCAGCGACTTTTTTGATCTGCTCAAATCCGTATCAAAGGAAAAGCCTACCATCATATTAAAATCGGGCAGAACCCCTGCAGGCTCAAAGGCAGCGGCATCTCACACCGGATCCATTGCCCGCGAAAATGATCTGATCTTTGACGGGATGATCAAACAAACATCCGCTATTAGGGCCCAGAATATGGATGAGTTTTTTGACCTGGCAAAGTCATTTGCGTTCCTTGAGGTACCAAAGGGAAAAGAGCTCGCTATTATTACCCTTTCCGGCGGTGAAGGCGTCATGGCCACTGATTCCTGCGGGATGAATGGTCTCAATATGGCTTCTCTGAGCAGGGACACTTACCAAAGGCTAAAAGAGATCTATCCTCCGTGGGAAATCCCTCTAAATCCATTTGACGCCGGTGTCTGTATGGAATTCCACCTTTCTGATCTTATCTCGTTTTTCCAGGCCCTCACCGCCATACCGCAGGATGAAAATGTGGATTGTATAATTATGCAGATGCCGCCGAATCTCTTTGCCGCCATGTCAAAAAATCCGGATTTACCGGAAAATATGATGGAAACCATGAGAGAGCAGTTTATCCAATGGCTGGTGAGCATTAAGGAATATGGAAAGCCTTTCGCCATGTGGTGCTCCACAATGGACGTGCAGGAAATGAAATTAGTGGAAATGTTAGAGGCCCGTTCCCTGCCGGTATTTCAATCCTCTGAAAGGGCGATCAAGTCGTTTTCCACCATGTACCGGTATGCCCAAAAGAGATCGTAACTGTTCACAGGTTCAAGGTTCAAAGTTCAAGGTTCAAGGTTCAGAGTTCAAGGTTCAGGGTTAGGGACAAGGACAAAATTGAAGGCCCGAAGTCCTCGTAAAACATGCTTGCTTTGCTACATAATTGCCAATGCGCCAATTTCCAGATTGGGAATGACGAAGCCGGGTGCTTCTCACATAAATACGCCTCCAAAATGGAGTCCGGGGACAAAAACGCAATCCCGTTGTAAGCGGGAGACCTTTAAACCCGTGAACCGCTACAATTAATGAAAGGAGGAATCTATTGGAGAAAACAAACACCATTCTGATCGTTGCCACAATGGACACAAAGGCGAAGGAGACAGCTTTCCTGAGAGAATGTCTGGAAGGTGAGGATGTCGCCGTCCGCATTTTGGATGCAGGAATAAAGGGGAAAAGCCCTCTTCCTGTGGATATCACCAGGGATGAGGTTGCAGCCGCAGCAGGCAGCAGTCTTGGCGATGTTCAGAATATGGGCCACGAGGGCAAGGCCTTGGATGTGATGATATCGGGGGCCATTCCTTGTGCTGGAGCGCTTTATGAAAAAGGAGACATCGAGGGTGTCATAGAGATTGGAGGCTCGATGGGGACCACCCTCGGCACGGCGGTCATGCGCACATTCCCTATCGGTTTTCCCAAGGTCATGATCTCCACCATGGCCTCTCGGAACACCCGTCCCTTTGTCGGGACCAAAGACATTATGATGCTCCATTCGGTATGTGATCTCTCAGGGCTCAATAGGATAACGAGAAAGGTACTCAGAGAGGGAGCTTTGGCATTAGCAGGCATGGTCAAGGGAACAAAGATGACTCCCTCGGACGAGTCACCCCTTGCAGTGGCCTCAACCCTCGGTACAACCGAGTCTTGCCTCATAGGCGTAAGACAGGCGCTTGAGGCAAGGGGTATGGAGGTGGTAACCTTCCATACCGTCGGTTCGGGTGGCGAGGCCATGGATGAGCTGATCCGTGAAGAAGATGTAGAGTTTGTTGTGGATCTTTCTCTCCATGAGTTGGTGGATCACCTTTTCGGGGGGGATTACGATGCCGGCCCAAGACGGGGCACTGCAGCGCTTGAGAAGGGGATCCCCACTGTACTGGCGCCGGGGAATACGGATTTTTTGGTGGTGGGTCCACTCGCTTCGGCAAAAATGCGTTTTCCCGGGCGTCGGGCTCACGCGCATAACTCCGCCATTACCGCAGTTGGGACCAATCCCGAGGAGATGAGAAAACTTGCCGGGCTCTTGTCTGATATGTGCAGAAGGGCTGAGGGTCCTGTCGGCATGGTTGTACCCATGGGCGGTTTCTCGGCCTTTGACTCGCCCGAGGGGCCAATGGAGGCCCCGGAGGTAAGACAGGCCTTTGCTGAAGCCTTTAAGGCAGACTTGCCGCAGGGGCTCCAATACATGGAATCGAATCACCACATAAATGACCCTGAATTTGCCATAAGGATAATGGAGTGCATCGACCGACTGAGAAAAACAGCCGGGACTTAATTGAAAACAACCTTGAATTCGTGAACGATTATAAATAATGGAAAATTCAATTGAGATAGTTGGATATTTTTCTGGTGTCATAGGTCAAATCACAACTCTCCACGCCGTGTACTACAAAGAGCATTGGGGTCTGGACCAATCTTTTGAAGCCCAGGTCAGCAGGGAACTCTCCGATTTCATGACCCATTTTGATGAGAAGAAGGACGGGTTATGGAGTGTCGTCTCTGGCGATGAGTTAGCCGGAGCCATCGCCATTACCGGGGACCGGGACCATCCGGATGATGCAAGGTTGAGGTGGTATATCGTTGATCCCGAATACCAGGGTCAGGGTATCGGGAGGGCGCTCATTGCTAAGGCAATTGATTTCAGCAGAGAAAAAGGGTACAAACGGATATACCTGTGGACCTTCCAGGGCTTGGATCAGGCACAATCGATTTATGAGCAAAACGGTTTCAGCATCGTTGAAGAGCGTGACGTAGAACAGTGGGGTGATATAATCATAGAGCAGCAGTTTGAATTATTCTTAAATCCTGATGGATCAGAGGAGGAATGAATGGAAATTATAGAAAAAGCTTTAAAAGAAGGAAGGACAACGCTTTCAGAGTACGAGTCCAAACAGGTCCTGGCTTCTTATGGGATACCGGTCACGAAGGAGTTGATAGTCGATAATGTCCCGGATCTCATCAACGCGACTAAGAAAATTGGTTACCCCCTTGTCTTGAAAGGGTGCTCGTCTGGTATCGCCCACAAAACGGAAAAGGGCCTGATTAAAGTTGATATCAGGAATGAAGAGGAAGCTAAGGCGGCCTTTGAAGAAATTGCTGCTAACATTGGGACAGAAGATGTAGTCCTCGTCCAGGAGATGGTGAAGGGCCAGAGGGAACTCGTCATTGGGCTCACCCGCGATCCCCAGTTCGGCCCGTGCGTCATGTTTGGGCTCGGGGGAATATTTACCGAAATCCTGAAGGATATATCGTTCCGGGTCGCGCCTCTCGAAGAAAGGGATGCCTTGGAGATGATGAAGGATATAAAAGGGCACAAAATCTTAGAGGCGGTGCGCGGTATGGAAGCGGCGAACCTGGATATGTTTTCCGATATCCTGATTAAGGTGGGCCAGATCGGCCTTGAGAATGACGAGGTAAAGGAGATTGATATCAACCCGGTCATCATCTCAGGAAACCAGCCCGTAGCAGTGGATGCCTTAGTCGTGTTGGATAAGAATTCAGACTGATGTACCCTGTCATTATAGGATTGACAAGGAAATGTCATGACATACCATGATCTGATCATTGAGAGGAATGGGCCTTTTATCACATCATACTTTCGATGATAATTTCGGCCGCAATTCTGGCCCCTATGCCCGGGGGCAGGGCACATCGTTCATAACCCTTGGCCTCCTTGAACGCCTCGAACTTTTCCCGGCTTCCCCCGGGGTCCATATAGCGCCCGAATATCAGGTCTTCGTGGAGTTTCGGGCATAGTATTGTTCCCAACTCCTGTTCAAAACGCGGTATGAATTTCCGGGCTGCAGTCATATAGATCCCAAACTGCATATCGTACGGCGGCGGGTGAATTTGCTGTTTGGCGGCATGAAACCATCCATTGTGAATGATATGGCCATAAATAAACCAGAATTCGAATCACTCGATCAGATGGCGGGCGTCACGGCCTCGGCACTGGCAAAGGCGGCCGCGAGTTCCGCATTCCACCTGTTTAGAGACAGGCAATTTCGGCGACTGGCAGATTTGGAGCAGTTGAGTCAGACGGAACAGGACAGGATCTTCAATGAATTAATGGTTGCTTTCATTGTGTTGATCATGCTTGCCCTTGAGGCGCCCGATCTCTGGATTCCCGGGGAATTTCGCGATTATTGCGCTGCCCTGAACAAAAAAATCCCCAAGGCACACATAGATGAATTGAGACACCTCGGTGTCGAGAAAAAGCATCTTAAGACCTGGAAAAAGCTTATCGACATGCGATACGAGGAATATGCAAGAGACAGACATGACGTGCGTGCGGCTGCAATGCAGATTGAGTCATCTGAGAAAGGCTTAGACATGGATGGCCTTTCCAAAATCCAGATGCTCGTACCGGTTCAAGCCGTTGCCATCGGCTGCCACCACCATATCTGTCGCGGCCACACCGAAGGTCGGGATGAGTTGTTCAAACTGACGCTGAGTTCACTGTCCAAGTTCTATGTGGAAATCAGAGTCCGGTTTGAAGGAGGCGAGATCACTCCTCTGACGCGGGCGCGGGTAGCGTTGAAGAAAATCTTCCACCGCATGGATCCCAAAAAGTAATACGAACGGTCCCAGATAATCCTTTTCTGCAAACAGATCCCTATTTGATTGTAATTTTTTCTCAACTTTACAGCTTTTCGACAAACGGAGAAAGGAAGAAACATTACTATGTATCAGAATCGTTAGGGATTGCTGCCGGTATGTTCATTACAGACTTACATCATGCAGGCCCGTTTCGTTAACCCATACCCCCAGCAGGATGAGGTTCCTGAATAGGATCATATCACGACCACCAAATGAGAAACCGTTCCCCCTCATTTTCCTCATAATATGATGCCAAATAAGAAAAACAAGATGGTCATAATCGCCAGCTATTTCGAAGGTGAGACCTATGGCTTGTTGGGGCCGCAGATGGCGGCTACGGTGATTCAGGAGAATACGTCCTATGAATGCATCGTGGTGGGTATAGCACGGAAGGATGACAAAACAGCCCTCAAGAAGGGATTGGCAGACTACTTCGGGGGAGAAAGGCCGGTCATTGGTTTTTCCACCCTGAGCGGCCGGCAAGATCTCTTCACCCTTGCCAAAGAACTCAAAGACGAGGGGGTCTTCACTATTTTGGCAGGGCCCCAGACCGATGTGGACTATATTGGGGAAAAGGGCTGGAAGGATTATGATCACCGCTTTAAAGGCGTTTCAGATCAGTTTGCCATTGCCCTGCACGGACCGGCCGAACAGGCGATCGAACTCTTGCAAGATCTCGATACGAGAAGGAGGGGAGAGATTCCGGGACTGCTTTGTCTCAGAACAGATGGGGAGGTAATTCAGTCCCCTAAAAGGGCGTGGGATCAGAGGTTTTTGGCAAAGGTCATTTGGGACAATATCTACATGGTTGGAAAAGGGGAGATTGAGCCCATAAAGATCAGTACTGGGCAGGTTCTCCAGCAAATAGGATGTCCCTATGCAGCAAAAGCGCGATGGGTGGAGATCGACTACCCGGAATCCTTGGACCGAATGGGTAGCCAAAAGATCGGGATTCAGTTGAATGGTTGCAGCTTCTGCGATGTGGCCGTGGATAAAGGCTACTATGGCGCGCTCGAGATGGAGACAGTTATAGCTCAAATCGACTGCCTTCCCGAAACAGTGGATGGGAAGAAGATCCCATTCGAGCTTATCAACGAGAACGCCCTTCCGGGCCTCCCCCGTTTGCTGACCGAACTCAAGGAAAGGGGGGTTAGACTCACTCAGATAAACCTCACCCTGAGGGCGGACTGGTTTCTGAAGGGGGAGAGGTGGCTGAGAGAGGCATTAGCACTGGCTAAATCAATGGGGACGCGTATACTCCTTGCATCAATCGGTTTTGAGTCTTTTGACGATAGGATATTGAACAACCTAAATAAAGGGCTCAACGTTGAGACGAATCTTAGGGCAATTCAACTGATGAGACGGATCAAGGAGGAGTTCCCGGACGAATGGGGCTACTCCCGGGTAGACGGGGCCAATCATGGATTTATTCATCCCACTCCATGGGACACGGAAGAGACATGGGGGCATATCCAGAGCGTCATTGACAGGCACGGTCTGCCAGCAGACATCCTTCCCGATCACAGCATCCCCCTGATTATCCATCATGCCTCGGGTTTGGGGGATTGGATCCGGGAGGTTGAGCAGAAAGAAGGGCTACGGTTTGGGAGACTCGGGTCAATCATCGAGTGGTGGCGGTAGGCCGGCTTTCTATGTCCCAACGGAAGATTGAGATGAGGGCAGGTCTTTGCTTCGGGAGGCTCGATCATTAAATAATGAGGGTGTAGAACGGGTTGACCCTTCGGACTTAATCTGATAGATGAACAAACCGGTTTGTAACTCGGTAAAGCTATTAAATTTGGCGTAATTGGAGGATTTGAGGATGAAAAAGATTGGAATTATCGGCTGCGGCAATATGGGAAGTGGGATTGCTCAGAAGACGGCCCAGGAAGGCCTTTCGGTGGTCATGGTTGATGTAAAACCTGAGTTTGTGGAGAAGGGCCTCGATACGATACGGGCAACCCTTGGGGAGGCGGTGGAACTGAAAATCCTGCGACCCGAACAGGTAGAGGCCGTCATGGACCGGATTCAGGGCACTACCGATCTCGAAGAGACAAGCGGGTGTGATCTGGTCATAGAGGCAATCTTTGAGGATATGGATGTTAAGAAGGATCTATTTTCCAGGCTTGATCAGGTGTGTGAACCAAAAACGATTCTTGCCACAAACACGTCTTCTTTTTCTGTGGACGAGCTCGCCCAATCCACAGACCGACCGGATCGCTTTGCGGGCCTTCACTTTTTTTATCACCCGGCCAAAAACCGGCTTTTGGAAATCATCCCGGGCACCATGACCTCTCCGGGAACCGTTTCAGCCTGCAGGCAGTTTGCCCAGCTCACGGGAAAAACAGACATCTTGGTCAAAGACGCTCCCGGGTTTGCTGTCAACCGGTTCTTTGTCCCCTGGCTGAATGAGGCGACGCGCATTTTGGAAGAAGGCATTGCAGATATTCCCACCATTGATAAGGCGGCCATGACCTCCCTCGGGATCGGAATGGGGCCTTTCAAGCTGATGAATGTTACGGGCATTCCCATCGCCTATCATTCCTGCGAATCTCTTGCAAACAAGCTGGGACCGTTTTATGCCCCATCAAATAGGCTCAAGGCCCAATTTGAATCTGGCGATCTGTGGCCCTTAGACGGTGCAGTGGATGAAACAGGTTTTGAAAAAGTGGCGGACAGGCTTTTGGGGGCGGTTTTCTATGTTGCCACCTCACTCCTTGAAGAAGGCGCCACCGATATGACGGATATTGATTTAGGCGCAAAGGTGGGTCTGCGGTGGAGAAAAGGGCCTTTTGAAGCTATGAACCGGGCGGGTATTGACAAGTCCTATGCTCGGGTGAAGGACCTGTTGAAGTCATGGCCTGATCTCAGCGTGCCGGCTCATCTCGAGGACCAGTACAAAACAAACGGACCCTGGGATATCCGGTATGTTAAATATACCCGCGATGGTGAACTTGGCAGGGTAACCCTTTCGAGACCCGATGCAATGAATGCCCTTAATGGGACTGTGGTGAGACATTTGGATGAGGCATTTCAGGAGGCGGAGACGGATCAGGGGATAAAGGCCATTATCTTAGAAGGTGCCGGAAAGGCCTTTGTGGCAGGGGCCGATATCGGATTTTTTGTGAAATGTATCAAGGAGGACCGGCTTGATGACAACCTTAAATTTACCGAATACGGCCAGTCTGTCTTGAAACGCATTGACGAGAGCAAAAAATTTGTTGTAGCAAAGATGGACGGACTGGCCCTTGGAGGGGGCCTTGAACTGGCCCTTTCCGCCGATGTCATCGCGGCCACACCAAAGGCGGTTATGGGATTCCCTGAAACCGGGATCGGTATCTACCCGGGATTAGGAGGGACTCAGCGTACAAGTCGGTATATCGGAAAAGAACTTGCCAAATACCTTATCTTCACGGGCCGATTGATTTCAGCGGAGGTTGCTCTCTCAATCGGTCTTGTGGACTATCTCTTCCAACCTGATGAGATAGAAGAGAAGATCCTTGGCCTCATTACGGATGGAAAGGTGGTTCCCAAAAAGGGGAGAAAGGATGAAGACCTGCCCGGGGAATTCAGGCAGATAAAAACGCTGTTTGCAGATGAAAATATCGAGGCGTGGTTGAATGGCAAATATCTTGACAGCGAGGACGCGCTTACAGCCAAGACCGCCAAGATAATCGCTGGAAAAGCCCCGCTCGCACTCAGATTTGCTAACAAGATTATTGATACTGGTTATGAATTGCCTTTATCGGAGGGTGTCAAGGAGGAACTGGCCCATCTGAACGAGATCTTTTCCACTACCGACGCCCTGACCGGCCTTACCAGCGTTGGAAAAAAGAGACCAACTTTTGAGGGGAAATAGTGCCTGAACGAAAATCACGCCTTGGCGTGATTCAGACACTAAATAGTAAAATCTTAGCCGGTATCTTCAAAAATTTACCTTGTCAAGACCTTTCAGTCTTAGAATCCCCCGGGCTTCCTGGGGTGTCGCCGGTTCGATTCCCAGCTCCCGGGCAATTCGAATGATCTTGGCTACCTGTTCGGCGTTGCTTTTGGCCAATACCCCTTTTTCAAGATAGAGGTTGTCCTCCAGCCCGACCCGCGCATTTCCGCCCATGATCAACGACTGCGTGCATAGGGGAAACTGGGCCTTGCCGGCAACACAGGCGGAAAATTCGAAGTCACCTATCGCCTTCCGGGCAGTTTCGAGCATAAACATAAGATTTTCCGGTGCGGGAGGAATTCCTCCTAAGACACCGAGGACAAACTGCAGGTATACAGGTCTTTGGACATAGCCTGCCTCGATTAAAAAGGCAAGATTGTTAATCATGCCGACATCGTAGATTTCAAATTCAGGCTTTGTTTCCATTTCTCTAAATATAGAGAGGAACTCCCGCATGGTTTTGAAAGTATTAGGGAAAATAAGATCTTCAGTGCCTTCAAGATATTGTTTTTCCCATCCGTATTTCCAGTCCTTGTACTTGTCCGCAACGTGAAAAAGTGCAAAATTGAGTGAACCTGCATTTAATGACGCCAATTCGGGCTTTAACGTAGAAACCACCTGCACCCTTTTCTCCACAGATGTCCCCAATCGGCCCCCTGTTGTAATGCACAGGATTATGTCGCACTGTTTCTTCACTTCAGTTGCAATCTCCCTGAAAATATCCTGGTCAGCGTTTGGGCAACCGTCCTCCGGGTCCCTGACGTGCAAGTGAGCCACTGCCCCACCCGCTTCATGAACAGCAAGGATTTCATCAATGAGCTGTTCCGGAGTAATCGGCAGATAGGGAGACATGGTTGGTGTATGAATAGCCCCTGTAAGGGCCGCTGTAATGATGGCCTTATTTTTCGGCTTTTGCATTTATCTGAACCTCTCTTTCGATTATTTCCCTGATAAATTTTTTACCTTCTTCACGGTTGGTAACAGCCCGGATTTTAATTCCTCGAAAACTGCTCAAATCGGCACAGGCTGTTTTACAACCACAAACAACCAAAATGATGTCAACATCCTCACTTTCGGGCAGGACAAAACTAACTTTTCCCTCTAATCTTTCCTTTATCTGTTCCACGAGGGCTACCCGGTCGTACTCGGGATTGCAACCGCCGCAATATTTGACGCCTACTCTCAACATAGGTTCAAAGTTATTCTTCAATCCCGCAGAGTTTCTTTGCGGCCCTCTGTTTCTCTGGTAAGTTCGCGCGACGGGAAATCATGATTCGTTGAGCTTGGGGTGAACCCGCGCCATGCATCGATTCCGTCAGATAACCCACTGCCGCCGTACCTAAGGTGATGTTTTCAATCAACCTCAGGATGCGCATCCTGTTTTCGGTGGAAACATCAGGGCGGGCCTTAAAGTATTTGTTTAGCCATTTGGCTGTTTCCGGAGACCTGAAGTCCTTTTCCGAGGGAAGGGTCACCATGAGCCCCCCGGCGATATCCTGTGCAAGTCGTGCCATCTCATAGGGGAAACGGGTAACGTTCTGTTTATGTACATTTGCCAACAGGGTGTTAACGCAGTAGGTTCCACTGGGCTCCTTATGTCCTTCTGACGCACAGGCAATACAACCACAGTAGAGGGTCTCGTTCAGGTGATTCATCTCAATAATCTTGTCCTTGATATGTGATGCCCTCGCAACACCGTTGTACTCTGCAGCCGTTTGGGCAGCCCCAATCAGGACATCCCCCACACCCACCTTACATGCATAGCTCTGCCGATGATAAGAGGCAAAGTCCTCGACCAATTGCCCGGCAAAATCATACTCCTTGTACATAAAAACACGGTCCCACGGGACAAATACGTCATCAAAGACTACCAGTGCCTCATGCCCGCCGAACATCAGGTTGCCCTGATCCATGTTCCCACCCTCTAATTTCCTGGTATCGCACGACTGACGCCCCATAATGTACGTGATCCCTTCAGCGTCGCTTGGCAGCGCAAAAGAGACCGCATAATCCTCATCTTCTTTTCTCATAGACAGGGTAGGCATGACAATGACCTCATGGGAATTGACAGCACCGGTCTGATGGGCCTTTGCCCCTCTCACGACAATCCCATCCTTCCTCTCTTCAATTACGCGCAGGAAATGATCCGGGTCCGGCTGCTTGTGGGGAGGAAGACCCCTATCGCCCTTGGGATCGGTCATGGCCCCGTCACAGGTCAGGTCATTTTCCTGGACGTACTCAAGATATTTCAAGAACCGCTTGTAGTACCCGGTAGAGTATTTTGCATCGATATCAAAGGTTACGATGGACAAGGCATTCAACGCGTCCATTCCCACACATCGCTGAAAACAGCATCCGGTTTCACGCCCTAACAATCTCCCCATCTTGCTTTTTTTCAGCAGATCTCCCGTGCCCTGGTGAATATGGGTAAAACGGTTGATCTTTTTGCCGCTGATATGAGAAACAACGGTCATGATGTCTTCGTATTCGGACCGGTGAGCCAACTCATATGTCTTGGCAACCGCCTTCATTGATGGACGAATAATAGGATTGCCAACCACATCTTCTACGCGTTCCCCAAACATATAGACAACTAAGTTCAATTTCTCGAGGCTTTCCTCGTATTGTTCCGCTGTCATCATAGCCATTGGAAGTCTCCCTATCTCAAGTGCCTAAAGTGCCTAAAATGCCTATTTATCCCGTTTGCAGCGGGGAAGTGAGCTAAAGTTTATGGTTTCGTAAAAAGTCTCCAAGGCTGTCACTCTCGCCGCGGCGGGAGTGATTTTACTGGATTCCCGTTTTCACGGGAATGACAATAACGGGTGCTTTCTGACTTTTTACGAGTTCATCAAATATCAAATGTGGAAAATCCCGCGCTACGGGTGACTGAAATGAAACAACCAAAAAAAGTTGAATGCCCATTCATTATAATAATTCGCAATTCCTAAATCCCTGAATTCCTAAATCCATGTAACCCGTAGGTTTCCGGCTCGCCTATGCTGATGGGTCAAGAAAGTCGGGACGGGTAAATTCCGGGTCAGGATATGTGTAGAATCCTCTGCCGCTTTTTACACCTAATTCTCCGCCCTCGACCTTTTCTTTCAGGGCCTTTGGGGGTTCGTCTTTTGCGTCCCCTGACTCATTATAATAGACCGTCTCAATAGCATGAATGACATCAAGTCCTACCCCATCCATGATTCCGAAGGGCCCCATTTTCATTTTCGTGAAGGTCATCCAGGCCCGGTCCACATCTCTGAAATCCACGAAGTCGTTGCCCCACATCCACAGTGCTTCCCGTTTGATCGCCCGCCATACTCTATTGAAACAAAAACCCAAGAGCTCTTTTTTTACGGTCAAGGGAATGCACCCCATGGACCTCACCCAGGCGATTCCCTGTTCAATGACGTCTTGTGTGGTTCGGGTGCCCCCCATGACATCTGCCATGTTCATCCCTTCCAAGATGTTGTAGAAGTGGGTGTTGAGGCATTTTTCCGGCCGGCCGCTGCTCTCTTCCATGCGGGATATCGGCATGGAGGAGCTATTGGTGGCAAAAATGGTCTTAGGGGGCGCCTTTTTGCCGAGCTCCTTGAAAACATCTTGTTTTATTTCTAAATCCTCCGGCACACTTTCCACAATGAGATCCGCATTTCGAACCGCCTCTTCAAGGTCTGTAACTTGCCGGATCTCACCCTGTATGACAACCAGCTGATCCCAGGGAATCATTGGCGTAATCCCTTTAGCTTCAATGCTGGAGTGAAGACGGTCAAAGGTTTCACTAAAGGCCCCCTCTCGAACGTCATAAATCGTCACATCATACCCGGCATTTGCCGCCAACAGGGCAATCTGGGTGCCTAAAGTGCCAGTTCCTATCACCGTTATCTTTTCAAATGGCTTGCCCATACTCCCTTTTCCTCCTCTTTACGGTTCGGTTAACTAAATCTTTCAAATAATGAAAACATCTCATCCTTAAAGCTCTTTGGCACTGAAGAAAGCCTTTCTTCAGGAAGAACAACGAACTCACCACCGCCTCGGACAAGGAGTCTCCCTTCCTTATCTCTGATTTCTGATTTTGCCTTTACCTTGGGGGGCTTTGAGTCGTCTACAAGTTTACCTGTTACCGTTAAAGGGGTCCCGATCGATACGTTTCTTATATACTTGATATCCATTTTTCTTGTCACAACGAAGGTCTTTTTTGAATACATGATGGCCCATGACATCACTTCGTCCAGCAATGTTGATATGATACCACCATGTGCAACATCTTGCCACCCCTCATGATACTTTCCCAAGGTAATATCTGAACAGACAGCATCCCCAAGCGAATAGAACTTCAGGTTGAGTCCGATAGGGTTGGCTGTTCCACAGGCAAAGCAATGATGTCCCTCTGGTTTTTCAATATCAACTCTCTTTTCTTCTACACTCATAAAGTTAGCCTCATTTGAACGACCTGCATAGTTACACGATTTCAGTTAGGATGGTAAACCACGTGGCATCGTGGTCCCATTCACGGAAGAGTTTGAAATCGCGTCTTTCTAATTGTTTCTTGACTTCCCTGCACTGGCTTCTCATCAAACCGGAAATGATCAGTTTAATCTTTTTCTTGAAAGAGCTTTTCTCTCAATACCCTTTTCATGAGGTATATGTAAAGGTCCGGACAGGGCGGGGAAAAGAGATTGCCCGTCGTTTTTTTGAGTACCTGTTTTGGCATGCTTGAAATACCTCTACCTTTTTTAACCTCACCCACTCGTCAAAGTCAAGATAGCACAAAAAAAGCCCCTCGTTAAACGAGGGGCTTTCAATTGAATTTCGGCGACTTCCTACTCTCCCACGTAGACTACCACGCAGTACCATCGGCGCTAAAGAGCTTAACTTCCGTGTTCGGGATGGGAACGGGTGTACCCTCTTCGCTATAATCACCGAAAACTGTTAAACTTAAAATATAGAGTAAACAACCAAAGGGCCAAAAAGGGCATAAATAGAAAAGTTTTATGGCCAAGCCGCACGACCTATTAGTACCAGTTAGCTAAATGTATTACTACACTTACACACCTGGCCTATCAACCTTGTAGTCTACAAGGGGTCTTCAGCTCCCGTGTTTCCACGGGAAAGGGATATCTTATCTTGAGGTTGGCTTCCCACTTAGATGCTTTCAGCGGTTATCCATTCCGAACGTAGCTACCCAGCTATGCCGCTGGCGCGACAACTGGAACACCAGAGGTTCGTCCATCCCGGTCCTCTCGTACTAGGGAAAGATCCTCTCAAATATCCTACGCCCACGAAAGATAGGGACCGAACTGTCTCACGACGTTCTAAACCCAGCTCACGTACCGCTTTAATTGGCGAACAGCCAAACCCTTGGGACCTGCTCCAGCCCCAGGATGCGATGAGCCGACATCGAGGTGCCAAACCGCGCCGTCGATGTGAACTCTTGGGCGCGATAAGCCTGTTATCCCCGGAGTACCTTTTATCCGTTGAGCGACGGCCCTTCCATGCGGAACCGCCGGATCACTAAGACCTACTTTCGTACCTGTTCGAGATGTCTCTCTCACAGTCAAGCTCCCTTATGCCTTTACACTCTTCGGCTGGTTTCCAATCAGCCTGAGGGAACCTTCGCGCGCCTCCGTTACTCTTTGGGAGGCGACCGCCCCAGTCAAACTACCCACCAGACACTGTCCCCGACCCGGATAACGGGCCAAGGTTAGAACCCTAAACTAATAAGGGTGGTATTTCAAGGTTGACTCCATCCCGACTAGCGTCGAGACTTCAACGTCTCCCACCTATCCTACACACACTAGTCCAAAATCCAATGTCAAGCTGTAGTAAAGGTTCACGGGGTCTTTCCGTCTTTTCGTGGGTACGCGGCATCTTCACCGCGAATTCAATTTCACCGAGTCCCTGGTCGAGACAGTGGGGAAGTCGTTACGCCATTCGTGCAGGTCGGAACTTACCCGACAAGGAATTTCGCTACCTTAGGACCGTTATAGTTACGGCCGCCGTTTACTGGGGCTTCGGTTCAATGCTTCTGTCCGACAAGTCGGACATAACAAGTCCCCTTAACCTTCCAGCACCGGGCAGGCGTCAGACCCTATACATCGTCTTGCGACTTAGCAGAGTCCTGTGTTTTTAGTAAACAGTCGCCACCCCCATTTCTCTGCAACCTCCTTCGGCTCGAAAAGTAAATTTTTTCACCTAATGGAGGCACACCTTCTCCCGAAGTTACGGTGTTAATTTGCCGAGTTCCTTAACCAGAGTTCTCTCGAGCGCCTTGGGATTCTCACCCCGCCTACCTGTGTCGGTTTGCAGTACGATCACCGAACTGACTCGCTAGAGGCTTTTCTTGGCAGCATGGGCTCAACCAGTTTATGAGACAAAGTCTCTCCTCATCACTTCTCGGTGTTGAATAAGAGAGCGGATTTGCCTACTCTCTCCACCTACAAGCTTGAATCCGGACATCCATCACCGGAATGGCCTACCCTCCTGCGTCCCCCCATCACTCAAACGCCAATTTGGTGGTACAGGAATATTAACCTGTTTCCCATCGCCTACGCCTTTCGGCCTCGGCTTAGGGGTCGACTAACCCTGAGCAGATTAGCTTTACTCAGGAAACCTTAGGCTTACGGCGAGCGGGTTTCTCACCCGCTTTATCGTTACTCATGTCAGCATAGTCTCTTCCATTCAGTCCATCAGTCCTCGCGGTCTGACTTCAGCCCGGAATGGAATGCTCCCCTACCATCACCTGAATCCGAAGATTCAGACAATCCGCAGCTTCGGTAATGTGCTTGAGCCCCGTTACATTTTCGGCGCAGAATCACTTGACCAGTGAGCTGTTACGCTTTCTTTAAAGGATGGCTGCTTCTAAGCCAACCTCCTGGCTGTCTCCGCGTTTCCACTTCCTTTCCCACTTAGCACATATTTAGGGACCTTAGCTGGCGGTCTGGGCTTTTTCCCTCTCGACCATGGAACTTATCTCCCACAGTCTGACTCCCACAATAGAAGTTAACGGTATTCGAAGTTTGGTTAGGTTTGGTAATCTGGTAGGACCCCTAGCCCATCCAGTGCTCTACCCCCGTTACTTAATTTGTGAGGCTATACCTAAATATATTTCGGGGAGTACCAGCTATCTCCAGGTTTGATTAGCCTTTCACTCCTATCCACAGATCATCCGGGAAGTTTTCAACCTTCTACGGTTCGGGCCTTCAGTCGATGTTACTCGACCTTCACCCTGTCCATGGATAGATCACCTGGTTTCGGGTCTACTCCATGCTACTAATTCGCCCTATTAAGACTCGCTTTCGCTACGGCTACACCTGACGGCTTAACCTCGCAACACAGCGTAAGTCGCTGACCCATTATGCAAAAGGTACGCAGTCGAACTTGGGATAAATCGGACGAATCCGAAACAACCCCAATAGTTCTTCCACTGCTTGTAAACAGACGGTTTCAGGTACTATTTCACTCCCCTCACAGGGGTACTTTTCACCTTTCCCTCACGGTACTGGTTCACTATCGGTCGCCGGAGTGTATTTAGCCTTGGAAGATGGTCCTCCCAGATTCCCGCAGGGTTTCACGTGTCCCACGGTACTTGGGAACCTTATCGAGCAAGTTCAACAGATTTCGCTTACAGGGCTATCACCCTCTATGGCCTGCCTTTCCAGGCAGTTCAGCTATCCATTGAATTTTTGACTTGCCGAAGCATCTGCAAACACTTCAGATAAGGCCCCGCAACACCGAACATACAACGCTTGCAGGCTTGAACATATGTCCGGTTTAGGCTGATCCCATTTCGCTCGCCGCTACTCTGGGAATCGCAGTTGCTTTCTTTTCCTAAGGGTACTTAGATGTTTCAGTTCCCCTCGTTAGCCTCTATCACCTATGTATTCAGTGATAGATGTCCTGGAATTACCCAGGACGGGTTTTCCCATTCAGAAATCTCCGGGTCAAAGCCTGTTTAACGGCTCGCCGAAGCTTATCGCAGTTAACCACGTCTTTCATCGCCATCCGACGCCAAGGCATCCACCGTCTGCCCTTACTAGCTTGGCCATAAAAATTTTCCATTTATGCTTGAGTAAATTATCCTTAGGCACCTTTGAAATTGTAGTACTCTATATTCAGTTTTCAAAGAACAGCTTGGGCTTACGCCCTGAGCACAAAGCTCAAAGCTAAAAGCCGAAAGCCCAAAAAAATCCCTGAACTCTCAACTTTGAGCTCTCAACCTTGAACTCTATTTCTGGTGGAGGTGAACGGGATCGAACCGATGACCTCCTGCGTGCAAAGCAGGCGCTCTCCCAACTGAGCTACACCCCCGTACAATTGAAAATCGACGCTTGAAAATTGAATATTTTCTGGCTCCGCAAAAGTTCAATATTCAATTTTCAATATTCAATTGTGATGGTGGGCCTAGTTGGAATTGAACCAACGACCTCACGCTTATCAGGCGTGCGCTCTAACCGAGACTGAGCTATAGGCCCGTTCCCGATTTTGGCTTGCGATTTTAGATTACGAAATTTATTGCTCCGTGATTTCCAAAATCCAATCCCGCCAGGCGGAACCAAAATCCAAATTGCTTTTATTCCCTCAAGACTAAATAGTGATGTTATGTGTAAGAATGACCTAGGATGTTCCGCCTTTTGGGCGGAATACTCCTTAGAAAGGAGGTGATCCAGCCGCAGGTTCCCCTACGGCTACCTTGTTACGACTTCACCCCAATTACCAGCCGTACCTTAGGTACCTGCCCCCCCGAAGGGTTGGCCCAGCAACTTCTGGTACAGTCGACTTTCGTGGTGTGACGGGCGGTGTGTACAAGGCCCGGGAACGTATTCACCGTGGCGTGCTGATCCACGATTACTAGCGATTCCACCTTCATGGAGTCGAGTTGCAGACTCCAATCCGAACTGAGGACTGCTTTTTGGGATTAGCGCCTCCTCGCGAAGTGGCAACCCTTTGTACAGCCCATTGTAGCACGTGTGTAGCCCTGAGTATAAAGGCCATGAGGACTTGACGTCATCCCCACCTTCCTCCCCGTTAACCGAGGCAGTCTCTTTAGAGTGCCTAACTTAATATTGGCAACTAAAGACAAGGGTTACGCTCGTTGCGGGACTTAACCCAACATCTCACGACACGAGCTGACGACAGCCATGCAGCACCTGTCACTCTGTTCCGACAGAGTCGGAAAAACCCCGTTTCCGGGGCAGTCAGAGGATGTCAAACCCAGGTAAGGTTCTTCGCGTTGCGTCGAATTAAACCACATGCTCCACCGCTTGTGCGGGCCCCCGTCAATTCCTTTGAGTTTTAGCCTTGCGGCCGTACTCCCCAGGCGGAGAACTTAATGCGTTAACTGCGGCACAGCAGGGGTCAATACCCGCTACACCTAGTTCTCATCGTTTACAGCGTGGACTACCAGGGTATCTAATCCTGTTTGCTCCCCACGCTTTCGCGTCTCAGCGTCAGTATTGGTCCAGAGAGTCGCCTTCGCCACCGGTGTTCCTCCCAATATCTACGAATTTCACCTCTACACTGGGAATTCCACTCTCCTCTCCCATACTCAAGAAAGGCAGTTTCAAATGCACTTCCCGGGTTAAGCCCAGGGCTTTCACATCTGACTTACCAAACCGCCTGCACGCCCTTTACGCCCAGTAAATCCGAACAACGCTTGCACCCTCCGTATTACCGCGGCTGCTGGCACGGAGTTAGCCGGTGCTTCCTCCAGTGGTACCATCACACCTCCCGGATATTAACCGAAAGGCTTTTTTCCCACTTGACAGAGCTTTACGACCCGAAGGCCTTCTTCGCTCACGCGGCGTTGCTGCGTCAGGGTTTCCCCCATTGCGCAAAATTCCTCACTGCTGCCTCCCGTAGGAGTCTGGACCGTGTTCCAGTTCCAGTGTGACTGATCATCCTCTCAGACCAGCTAACCATCGTAGCCTTGGTAGGCCATTACCCTACCAACAAGCTAATGGTACGCGAGCCCGTCCCCGAACGGCAACTTTCATGAAGAGGTCACCTTTAATTCCAAGAGCCGAGGCTTATGGAACCATATCCGGTATTAGTCCCGCTTTCGCGGGGTTATCCCAGATTCAAGGGTAGGTTACCCACGCGTTACTCACCCGTGCGCCACTGTACTTCTCCGAGCAAGCCCGGAGTTTCTCGTTCGACTTGCATGTGTTAGGCACGCCGCCAGCGTTCGTTCTGAGCCAGGATCAAACTCTCCACTTAAACATTAGAGGGCTTTTGACCCTATTTCTTTATTTTGAGACCTACACTACATCACTATTTAGTTTTCAAGGAACAAATGTCTGAAACCCATACTTAGAAATTTAAGGTATCCCCCTGCGAATGTCAAGCTTAAATTAGCATGTCATTCTGTTTGGTGAAACGCAAAGGAAAAAAGTGTTATACATGTCCTATTTAAAGATGTCAATCTTTTTTTTGCCCCACCTCAAAAAAAATTCCTTTTTTATTTACCTGACCAATTCCGACACGGGAACAACATCAAATTTCTCCTTCAGCCTATTCTGATATTTCTCAAGAGTCTCAAGGGTTTCATTGTATGGATGACCGATTCCTATTGCAGAACCAAAGTTTCCTGCAATCTCTAAAAGACGTTCAATCTGTACACATATCGCTCAGCAGAATGATAGAGACCAATGATTCAGGAAGGATTATCAGGAGAAAAAGACGTTTTTTCTTATTCATTGAAAAATTGTCAGGATCCTGCCTTGATTTTTGAGAAAATGGTCCAGCTTTTCAGAAGCTGCAAGGCCTGGCGAACCTGGTTATCCTTCTCAAGAAGCATCTTGACTTTTTCGTTATTTTCTTCCTTTGGTTTCTTTTCATCGGCTTTCTTGTTATTGCCCTCTTCCAAAGGCATGTGACCCTTCAGGTCTTCTTCTCTGACAAAATGGGGCGACTTTTTTTCCACTTTCTTTTCGGGGGCCACGAATGGTATCTCAATATCGGGTGTGATCCCGCTTGACTGAATCGACTTGCCGCTTGGCGTATAGTACCGGGCCGTGGTTAGACGCAAACCAGAGCCATCGGAGAGAGACAGGATCGATTGTACCGAGCCTTTCCCGAAAGTTCTGGTACCTAAGATTATGGCCTTTTTATTGTCCTGCAGTGCCCCCGCCACAATTTCCGCGGCGCTGGCGCTCCCCGCGTTGACTAAGACAATTATGGGGTATTCTCTATCTTTTTTGTTTTTGTGGGCTAAGGCCGTTATATCGTGGGATTTTTCGCGCCCTTTAGTGCTGACTATAACACCAGAATCGAGAAATTGTTCGGAAACTTCTATGGCCTGGGATAGCAGTCCTCCAGGATTGTTTCTCATATCTATGATCAAGCCTTTCAACATGCCGTCCTTTTCGAGTATCTCAAGGGCTGACGAGAGATCGTTAGCCGTATTACTTTGAAAATTTGAAATCCTGATGTATCCAATACCTGGGGAAAGGGAGTAGTGCCGAACACTTTTCAGAGGAATGACTCCCCTTGTAATTGAGAGTTCCAAAGGCTTATCCATCCCTTCTCGCACAATGGTTAAGTTGACCTTGCTCCCTTCTGGGCCTCTAATCCTCTTTACCGCCTCTATTAGGCCCATATCCTGTGTTGACTCACCTTCCACCTTAATAATTTTGTCTCCTGCCTTTATTCCTGCCTTATAGCCCGGCGTTCCCTCAATGGGAGATACTACGGTCAGAATCTTGTCCTTAATAGTTATCTCAACCCCTATCCCGGAAAAACTTCCCTTGGTCTCGGTCATCAGTTCTTTATATTCTTCTTTTGTCATAAAGGATGAGTGGGGATCAAGGCTTTGAACCATCCCTTTTATAGCCCCGTATATCAGTTTCTGAGAATCCTGGGGTTCAACATAGCTCTTTTCCACCTGTCTGAGCACTTCGGTAAAGATTTCAATATTCTTGTACACCTCTTCAGTATCAGCTTCGACCTTGGCCCCATTACCGTTAAAAAAAAGAAGTCCCCCCACAAAGAGAGCTATCAAGGCAATATTTGCGACCAATTTTCTCTTGAGAATTAACATTTCCTGCTCCTTATCATTTTACGCCCTGCTATTTCCCACCGGGCCGGTTTGCAGAGTGTTCAGTTAAAAATATATCTGTTCGAAAAGTCCAACTCTCAACTCAGATTACGAAAGATCTAATTAACTTGGTCAGTAATGGCAACAAAAAAATGCATATCAAAATTACGAATTGAGGAATTGGGGGATTGAGAAAATGAAATTCGAACCTTTTCCTGATTTAAATCCCTCAATTCCTAAATTCGCAATTCCTCAATTTGCCCCATACAGCTACTTGGCCTTTAACCATTCTTGAGGATTCAGGCTTTTTCCAGCTCTTCTGATCTCAAAGTAGAGCCTTGCCCCCCCTGAAGTCCCCTTCCCTCCTATCTGGCCGAGGATGTCTCCCTCTTTTACCACAGTTCCTTCTATCTTACTCCTTTGGGAAAGATGTGCTGATACGGTAAAAAAACGTGAGCCGTGATTTATAATGACAAGCTCACCATAGCCTTTGAGCCTTCCTGAAAAGGCAACAACCCCAGGGAAAATGACCTTTACATCTGAACTCGGAACCCCTTCAATAACAATTCCCTTATACCCTCCCGGCCTTGCGGATCCAAGGATCTTTTGATCTCCAATTATCTTCCCTTTGAAGGGATAAGGGAGTTTACCCTTAAAGTCTTCAAAATGACAAGGCCGATTTATTTTGTGATTATCTTTTTTCTCAATATTTATTAGAGTCTGTTTCAGGCCTTCTGCTGCGGCTTGTAACTCCAGAACTGCTGTTTCATAGAATTCCTTTTCACTGTGGATTTTCATCAAACAAAGGACTTTTTTCTCAAGCTCTTCTTTTAACGACAACAGGCGAGTCTTCTTTTTACTGCTAATATCCCTGATCTCAGTTAGCTTTGCCTCTGTCCTCGAAATCTCCTCCTGGTGTCCCTGCGCTCGCGTTGCCGCCCTGATCAGGGCCATCCTGTCCTCTTCCATGATGGCCCTGAGATATTTCACCCTCCGCCAAAACTGGGTGATATCCGTTACCTCGGCCAAAGTTCTAATATAGCCCACCCTGGTGTGCTTATACAGCTTCACCAGTTTCCTCGAAACTTTAATTTCAATATCTCTTGATGACTGCTTCAAAGCTGCTAACTTCCGCCCAAGCACGGCAATGTTGGCCTCTCCACGATGTAACTTCTTGCTTAATTCAGCCACTGCCCCTCTCTTTTTTGCGACCTCCTGCTCTAAACTGGCCAATTCGCCTAACAGATCCTTCTCCTGTGAGTCGATTTTCTTAAGTTTTTTCTTTTCGCTTGAGAGTTTTAACTCGATTTTTTTGATCTGCCCTTGATTTCTATTTGACACTTGTGCCGAATCGGCATGAGCAAATCTTAATAAAATACCAAAGTTTATTATAAAACTCGATAAAATCAGACATATTGCCAATGGAAAAAAGATTTTTTTCTTCATACTTCAAAAAAGCGGCCTATGGCGATAAAACTGCCTATCACCCCTAAGACCGTACCTAAGATAAGGATTAAAATCAGATATCCGGCGGGCAGGAAGCCAAAAT
>Ga0222665_1000431_pt1 | contig 25599 bp, 25 predicted proteins | sample AntAcemetagen653_FD_179853 | JGI IMG/M metagenome (GOLD analysis project Ga0222665, IMG submission 179853) | Saline water microbial communities from Ace Lake, Antarctica - #653 | ecosystem: Environmental > Aquatic > Non-marine Saline and Alkaline > Saline | place: Antarctica: Ace Lake...
ATGTGACGAAGCTTTGTAAAGGTTCTCATGATTTGAATATTAACAGCGATTGCTCTATCGCTATTTAAAATGCCGGACAGCATGGCAACCCCCTGTTCAGTGAAGACGTAAGGCATTTTCCGCACACCACCTCTGCCTGACTTTTTTGATGTCACAAATTGTGATATCAAAAAATCATATTCGCTTTTTGTAAGATGAAACATGAAATCCTCAGGAAAGCGTTTTGTATGTCTTTTTACAGCCTGATTTAAAACTCTTGTTTCAACCCCATAAAGCTCGGCAAGGTCAGCATCCAGCATCACCTTAATTCCACGGATTAGATGTATTTTACCGGCAATTGACTCAATGGGAACAGTTGTTATCATAGTAGCTCCAAAATCACAAAGATGTGTTCAGAGAATGAAAAGTCGTCAGATCTGCCTTGACCTCTTTTTTAAGGTCGCATTTTGCGACCTTAAAGATTGATTTTCCTCTTTTGAATGAGCGTGCTTACGTTCCTCTGGGTATTAGGTGAATAGACTTGTTTTAAGATTCGCAGGGTAAAGGGTTTGTTTCAACTGTTCATAAGCCTGTTTGCCAGCCCTGTAATTCTGTTGCCCGGCCTGTCATTTTTCAATGCGATATTTACAGCTTTTTTGGAGCCTACAATTACTACAAGTTTCTTGCCTCTTGTTATTGCCGTATAGAGTAAATTTCTCTGAAGCAAAACAAAATGCTGGGTCATTATCGGCACGATAACCGCAGGGTACTCTGACCCCTGAGACTTGTGTACGGTTATTGCGTATGCCAGTGAAAGCTCGTCTGTTTCCGTAAAATCATAATTAACTATCCTGCCGTAGTAATCCACGGAAAGGCTGGTGTTAACTGTATCAATTGATACAACCGCCCCTATATCACCGTTAAAAACCTCCTTCTGATAATTGTTTTTTAAATGCATAACTTTATCTCCGGGCTTGAAAGAAAGGCTCTTATTTGCTGCTTCTACAGATTCAGGATTTAAAGCCTTCTGAAGTATCTGATTCAGATTGGCTATCCCCACAATACCTTTGTGCATAGGTGTTAAAACCTGAATGTCATTTATGCAATCAAAACCAAAGGCGTCTGGAATCCTTTTACTGCATAACTCAACTATGGTCTCAACAGCCCTTTCCGGGTTATTCTGTTCAATAAAGTAAAACTCAGAAAGCTTTTCCGGCATATTGTCATTGGTAAGATCCGGCATATTTCCGGTACGAACCATGTGAGCATTAACAATAATAGGGCTTTCCTGAGCCTGCCTGAAAATTTTTTTCAGCTCAAAGGTTTTTATTATTTTTGAATTGATCATGTCGGCAAGAACATTACCCGGGCCTACGGATGGAAGCTGGAAAACATCTCCTACAAATATTAACAGACACTTCATGGGAATCGCCTTAAGCAGACAAAACATCAGCTGTAAATCCACCATAGATGCTTCATCGATAATTACCACATCTGCGTCAAGCGGATCATCCTCGTTTTTAGCAAAAAAACCATCCTTGAAATTATATCCCATGATTTTGTGAATAGTATGCGCCTCTCTGCAGGTAAGTTCAGAAAGTCGCCTGGCAGCACGGCCTGTAGGCGCCGCGAGTATGATTCGTTTTTCAAGAAGTTCGAATACAGCGTTAACTGATCTGATAAGCGTTGTTTTGCCTGTTCCGGGCCCGCCTGTTATTACTGCAATCCTGTGAGAAAGGCATTCCTGGAGAACATTAAGCTGCGCTGAAGAAGGTATGATTGCAAGTTTCCTTAACACCTCTTCGGTAATCTGCTTCTGATCTATGGCAGGAGAAAAAACCGGAACAGATAAAAGGGCTTTTATTCTGTTGGCAATTCCTGTTTCCGCGTCATGCAGATCTTTTGGATATACTGCATCGCTTTCCTCAGAATCAGATTTTTCTATAACTAATTCTCCTGCATCACCAAGAGAAAACAGTGCATCTGTTGCTTCATCCCTGCTGATTTCAAAAAGGCTTTCACAGCGTTTGAGAATCAGTTCTTTATATGCAAAAACATTACCCTCTGATATTTTTTGTTCTATTATATGAGCAACACATGCTTTAATTCTTTGAGGATTGTCTTTTGATAAGCCTGAATTCTGCGCTATGGTGTCGGCAATATAAAATCCTATTCCGGGAATATCTGTAATGCAGTAAGGATCATCTTTTATGATATTAACGGCGTTTTTCCCATATTCCCTGAATATTCTTGCGCTGTATGATGCTGCGATTCCATTTTCCTGAAGAAACTGCATGATATTTCTAACAGCATGATGCTCTTTCCATGAAACGCTTATCTGCAGAGCCTTTACTTTTCCTATCCCTTTAACGTCGGCTAACTTTTCAGGATGTTTCTCGATTATTTCAAAAGTTTTATCTTTATACCGGTTAATCAGAGCAGCTACAATTTTCGGGCCTATTCCCTTGATAAAACCGGATTCAAGATATTGTTGCATTCCATCAAGACCTGCGGGAAGGATTACTTCAAATGACTCGACTTTCAGCTGCTGGCCATACTTTGGATGTGTTTTCCATTTTCCTTTTACCTTAAGCGTCTCACCCGGTCTGACAGCCGCCATATAGCCTGTAACTGTTACAGGATTTTGTCTTTCGTCTGTCTTCAGTCGCGCAACAGTATAATGGTTTTCTTTGTTGTAATAGGTAATTCGTTCAAGATGTCCCTGAAGAGTAATCATAAGGAATAACTAAAGTTTGAAGTGCCTAAAGTGAGCTAAAGTGCCTAAAGTTAATGAGTCGCTACGCTCCATTTTTTTATATAAAATTCTAGCTTCTAACTGCTGACTTCCGACTTCCGATTTCTGACTTCTGACTTCTGACTTACTATCCAGTTTGCGGCATCATAAAGATTAGAAGCTATATAATCAGGGGAAATTTTCTTTTCTGACAGAATCTTTTCAGCATTTGAAAGGTTATCGCTTTTAACCAGAACACCCAGCCCGCAGCCGGCCCTGCGCGCGCACTCAACATCCTTTGCGCTGTCGCCCACCATAACAGAACTTAAAAGATCAATCCGGTACTTTTTATGCGCCTGGAATATTAATCCGGGTTCTGGTTTACGGCAGTCACAAGCATCTTCAGGAATATGAGGACAATAAAAAATGTCCTTTATTTCTCCGCCTCCTGATTTAATCTCTTGTTTCATTAAGGCGTGAATATGCTCAAGCCCCTGCCTTGATACCATGTTGCGATTTATTACAGACTGGTTGGTAATCATTATTACAGTAAATCCATTTGAATTTAAAAGTTTTATTGCTTCAATACTTCTGGGGAAAAACTCAAATTCTTCCCATGTCTTTATGTAATCCACCGAATTTTTGTTTATAACACCGTCCCTGTCAAGAAAGGCAACTTTTTTCAGCATTATTTTACTCCCATTATCTACTCTGCGACTGCAAAAGCCCCCTTAAATCCATCTCTTATAAGGTCTTCTTCATATTCTATTGCCTTTTCCAGAGTTGAACATTTTCCAACACGTACCCTGTAAAATATTTCATCGCCGTTGTTATAAACTGTTATATGCGCATTCTTATATTTTAAATTAAGCTTACGCTTTAATCTCTCAGCATTGTTGCGATCGACAAAAGCTCCGATTTGAAGAGTAAAATTGCCGTTGTAATAGTCTGCCGGCATATAAATTGGAGCAGAATCCTCAGATACATCAGGTTTAACAAGATTTCCAAGCGCTATCACTTTTACCATGGCTGTACCAGGGCCTACAATATTCAGCTTCTTTGCCGCAGTATAGGAAAGATCTATTATTCTGCCACGGACAAAGGGACCTCTGTCATTTACCCTTACTTCAGTCTCTTTGCCGTTTTTAAGATTTTTGACTCTTACATAGGTGCCAAGCGGCAGGGTTTTATGGGCAGCCGTCATTGCGTACATATCGTATATCTCGCCGTTTGCGGTTTTTCTGCCATGAAATTTTTTGCCATACCATGATGCCTTCCCGCGCTGGCTGAAACCTTTAGAATCTGGAACAGGCTGATACCATTTTCCCATTACCTTGTACGGCCGGGGATACCCTTGAGGTCTGGACGGCGGCTTAGTCGTTGAACAACCGGAAAGCAGCAGGCCACATACGGCAAAAAAACTTAAAAGTATATAAAGGCGGTTCTTTTTTATCATTTGTGAAAACTTTACCACATTTTTCGTGCTTTCGTGATAGTTTTTATTTTTTTATTTCTCAAGCGCGATCTTCAAAACATTCATCATTTTATCGGCAAATTCAAAATGGATTTCATTTTTAACTTTTTCAGGTATATCGTCCAGATCTTTTTTATTCCAGGTCGGCATAATAATAGTTTTTATACCTGCCCGGTGAGCTGCAAGAATCTTTTCCTTAATGCCTCCAACCGGAAGCACCTGGCCTCTTAATGTTATTTCACCGGTCATGGCAAGATCTTTTTTAATTTTTTTGTGAGTAAGCAGAGAAGTCAAGGCTGTAAGCATGGTAACGCCTGCAGAAGGGCCGTCTTTTGGTATGGCTCCTGCCGGTATATGAATATGTATATCCTGGGTTTCAAAGAAATCTTCGGCAATACCAAGTGAAACAGCATTTGTACGTATAAAACTGAGAGCCGTTGTTGCGGATTCCTTCATCACATCGCCAAGCTGTCCGGTTAAGGTTAGAGCCTTTTTACCTTTCATTGCAGTAGCTTCAACAAACAGAAGTTCGCCGCCTGCCTGTGTCCATGCAAGTCCCATTGCCAGGCCAGGTGTTAAAGTCCTTGAGCTGACTTCTGAAATAAATCGAACTGAGCCAAGATAATCAGCAATATTGTCAACATTTACCTTCGCAGATACAGCCTCACCTTCAGCGATTTTTGTAGCAATTCCTCTGCAAATGGTTGCTATTTCACGTTCCAGATTTCTCAGGCCGGCCTCTCTTGTATAACCTGAAATTATTTTCTGCAAAGCCCCTTTTGTAAAAGATATCTGAGCTGTCTTAAGGCCATGAGCTTCACGCTGCCTGGGTATGAGAAATCGAGTTGCGATTCCAAGCTTTTCATCCTGTGTATAACCTAACAGTTCAAGGACCTCCATCCTGTCTCTCAAGGCAGGAGGTATAGTGTCAAGAATGTTTGCCGTAGTAATAAACATTACCTTTGAAAGATCAAACTCAACATCAAGATAGTGATCGGAAAAAGAAAAGTTTTGCTCCGGATCAAGGACTTCAAGCAATGCTGATGAAGGGTCTCCTCGAAAATCATTTCCAACCTTGTCTATTTCATCCAGCATAAAAACAGGATTGTTTGATTCAGCACGCCTTATTCCCTGAATTATACGGCCGGGGAGAGCGCCTATATAAGTCCGCCGGTGCCCTCTGATTTCAGCCTCATCTCTGACGCCGCCTAATGAAATACGGATAAATTTACGTCCCAGAGCCCTTGCTATCGACCTGCCGAGCGATGTCTTTCCGGTTCCCGGAGGACCTGCAAAACAAAGTATAGGGCCTTTTGATTCGGGTTTCAACTTGCGAACAGCAAGATATTCTATAATACGCTTCTTTGGTTTTTTAAGACCAAAATGATCGTTATCCAGTATCTTCCTTGCCTTTTTAATATCAAGGTTGTCTTTAGTGCTTTCATACCATGGAAGAACAGTCAACCAGTCAAGATATGTCGAAGATACGGTATATTCAGCAGAAGACGGATGCATTCGGGATAAACGGTTGACTTCCCGTTCAGCCTCTTTTAGGGCCTGCTCAGGCATTTTCTTCTTGTTTATTTTTGCTCTATATTCTTCAACCTCTACAGCAGTTTCATCTTTTTCACCCAACTCTTCCTTAATTGCATTAAGTTGCTGATGCAGATAATACTCTCTCTGCTGTTTATCCATGCCCCCTTTAACTTCAGACTGGATTTTGCTTCCTAATTCTAAAATTTCTACCTGATAATTTAAAAGGCTTGTGACATTTTTAAGTCTTTTTTTAACATCGAAAATTTCCAGAACATTTTGTTTTTCTTCAAGCTTGGCATTAATAAGCGAAGCAACCATATCTGCTAATGTGCCTGGCTCCTTTATTGATTTTGCCATACCGGCAATTTCCTGAGGCAAACCTGGAGAAAGTTCAACCACCCTCGCAAACAAACCTGTAATGTTTGTCATCAGGGCATCTGTTTCTTTGTCTTTTTTTTCTTCATCTTTAATGTGTTCTACAAGAACCTGAAGATAGGGTTTTTCTTTTATAACCTCTCTTACCTTGAACCTGCTTAAACCCTGAACAAGCAATTGAGCCTTATTATCTTCAGATTTCGCCATTTTAAGAATAAGCGCACTTATACCAACTGAATATAAATCATCTGATGTATAAAAAGGTTTTATCTGTGCATCTTTTATATCTTTAGCAACAAGAAGGCCTATAATACGATCCTTAGACATTGCTTCATCTATAAGCCCTATAGATTCCTTCTGTACGGCTACAATAGGCAGGACCATTTTAGGGAAAAGAACTATATCGTTTAAAGGTAAGACAGGAAGAACTTTGGGAATGGATTTGGCCCCGGGAATATTATGCTGCTGCTGTTCTATCATAGATACCTCCAAAAATATTAAAGGGTCTTGCCTTAAAGGATCATGATTTCTGCTGCAAAACTAACAAGACAATAAAAAATCAGCCCTTTGCTACAGATATTCTGTGTGTTCTGTCAGGCGGCTGTTTAGTGAGCATGACCTGAAGAAAACCATTCAAATAGGTTGCAGTTACCCTGTCGATATCAATAGGCACGGGAAGAAACAGCACACGTTCAAATTTACCGTACTGAATCTCTGCCAGTCTGTAGGTTGAATTTTTAAGCTTTGGTATTTCAGTTCGATTGCCACAAATTTTGACTGCGCTGCTGCTTATCTCCACGCTCAGATTTTCTTTATCTACTCCTGCAATCTCGGCTAAAATAATTATCTCCCCGGGTGTTTCATATATATCCATCTGAGGCTTCCATACAATTTCGGAACAAGTAAAAACCGGCCTCATTGATTGAAAAATGTCTTCAATTCTTCTTTCCAGGCCTGAGTTTAAATAATCAAAACCATCGTTAAATTTTATTTTAATATAATCCATTTTTTGCCTCCGGTTTTATGGAGTTATAAATATAAAACCCATGCAACACATTGAGCCCTTTGCAAAACCCCCACTTTTACCCAATTTTGGCGTCAGTCTCAAATTTTAAGACTCGCAATACTCAATGTATTCCTACGTTTAAACCTGATTTAAAATTTGGTCGCCTTCCTTGAACTTGAACAAAATTAAGCATTTTTCAAAGGTCTCGGAATAGTTATAAAAAACTATCATTACTGAAAAAATTTGTAAAGAATATGTTGATATTAAAGTATTTACAGGAAACTAATCCAGCTCTATAACAGTGCCGACGTTGTTAAATACAACCCTGTTTTTAAACTCACAATATAATCGTGCTGTCATCAAAAGGCCAGTGCAGTGAGACGGACCGATAATTGAAATATCACTCTTTCTCAATTCTTCTATTGTACGGATTTTCTGAATATCATCAGCAGGCCCCAAATGAGTTCCTCCAATAAAACCAAAGACTTTTTTGCGGAACTGTTCTTCCACCTGTCTTATAATATTAATAATCCCCCTGTGAGCACATCCAAAAACAACAAACAGTCCCTTCCCTGTTTCCAGAACCAGGCTCATATCATCAATAACATCATCTTTCTTATATTCATTATGATCTTTATATACAAAATTTTTGTCTATGTTCTCAAAATCCGTTCTCATCTCCTCAACGCCGGTGGTATAAGCGCCGTTTATAATCTCTGTTGGCTTGTCATTTAAAACAAATTGTATACCCCTGTCTTCGTAAAAACTCCTTTTTTCTATACCAATATATCTCCGGCCGCTTCTGGATTGATGATACCGCTCCCGGAAAATTTCCGGATGAGCATAAACTACCGGTTTTGCAAGCTCGGAAAGATATGACAATCCACCACAGTGATCGTAGTGGCCATGACTCAAGACCACTTTTTCAATAAGGGAAATGTCTTTATTCAGTACTCGAGCATTGTGAATAAGGGCATCTGTCTGGCCTGTATCAAAAAGAAAGGAACCATTATCAGTCTCAACAAGAACACTAAACCCGTGTTCTGCCCTGAGCATTCCCCTTGTTGCAGTATTTTCAACCATTGTAGTTAAACGAATCATATAAAACCTTTAATAAATATGATGGCCTCGTAAAAAGTCATTTGCAAGCGACATTGAGCAGTTTTGGAACAAGATTCAGATTGAGCCTGGCGTTAAAAATTGCAAGCTGTTTGAGGGCGTTAGCCCGAGTTCTTGCAATTTAGCCGGGATTAATCTGAATCCCAAAAATGCTCACAGAGCGAACAAATCTTACTTTTTACGAATTCGTCAATATAGTTCTTCTCCAATTTATCTGGAGAAAGTCATAAAAAGCAACATCGAACATCGAACCCTGGTCGCCTCTGGCGCCGCCGAAGGCGGGTAAACTTCCAACGTCCAACGTCGAATTATTGTACGCCTTCCATGATACTTCAGGCCAAGATTCTTTAGATTATTATGGCTGTGGTTGCTGATTTTTCTCTGCTTTTTTTTTCAGGACCAGCATTATGATGATCGCGGCAGGCGCTGCTATTATCCCGATTAACTGTGCAACAGACATGAATTCAAAAAAAGCCTGTCCCCTGAAATCGCCACGGAATATCTCTATAAAAGAACGGATGATTGCATAAAGCAGAATATACAACCAGAATAACTGGCCGTTAAACTTCTTGCGTGTGCGGAAGAACCACAAAACAGCGAATATGAATAAATTGCCTGCGGCATGATAGAGCTGAGTAGGATGAACAGGAACACCAAGAGGCGCCAGTGTATCAGGATTTGTAAAGGTTACTGCCCATGGAAGATCACAGGCCTTGCCGTAGCAGCATCCAGCCGAAAAACACCCGAGTCTTCCAAAAAACTGGCCAAGAGCAACGGAAGGAACAATAATATCCGCTGTTTTCCATAAGGGTATTTTTTTTATCTTCAAATAGATAAAAGCAACAATCAGGGCCGCAATAAGGCCTCCGTAAAAAACAAGGCCGCCATTCCATATTTTAAAGATTTCCAGGATATCTGAAAAAAATATTTCCGGCTCTACAAAAATATAAAATAGTCGTGAACCAACAATTGCGGCAATCACAAGGTAAAAGGAAAGATCCATTATATTTTCGGGATCAAGGCCTGTTCTTTTTGCCTCCCTTTTTGCAAGAAAAATTCCTGCAATAAAACCCATGGCGATAAAAAAACCGTAAGTATAAATAGAAAAGGGACCTAATTTTAAAAGTACTGGATGCATTACTAACAGCCTTTATAACTATATTTAATGAATTCGTAAAAAGTTGCATTATGCCACTCTTAAGCAGTTTTGGAAACAGAGCTAACAAATTTTACTTTTTAAGAATTAATCATTATTGATAACCACGAAGAGCACGAAGGATTTTGTTCTTTATCTTCGATTGCTTCGTGTCCTTCGTGGTAAAAATATTGCAGTACGTTTTATATAAAGCTCTAAAGTTGATGGCATCGTAAAAAGCCCCATCTACTGTGTTGTAGTATTTTTTCAGACACTCGACATACTATTATGTATGCCTTCGTTCCTGAAAAAACGCTACGCCTTGTATATGAACCCTGGTCGCCTATGGCGCCGCCAAAGGCGGGTAAACCTTTTTGCTTAGCCATCTGGAGTTAAATTCGTGACTTTTTACGGGTTCATCAAAGTTGATTTTGTTGAGTATTGCACTTTTATTCAGGCATTTTTTTAAAGATGATATGATATATAAAAATTCCTACCCCAATAGTTATTGCGCTGTCTGCAATGTTAAAAGCAGGCCAGTGAAGATTTCCTATATAGAAGTCTAAAAAATCAATAACCTTTCCAAAACGCAATCTGTCAATCAGGTTGCCTGCAGCTCCTCCAAATATAAGACCAAAACCAAACGCAAGCAAAAAATGTGTCTTTGGTGTATTTTTATACAATAAAAAAATCAGGACCATGGCCAGAGATGAAACAACAATAAAAAATATCCCACGCACATAAGCGCTATGGTTTGCCAGAAACCCGAAAGCACCACCTGCATTATGAATATGGGTAATACTAAAAAATCCCGGCACAACATCTATGGAAGAATAAAGCGGCACTGTATTCAATATTACAGCCTTTGTTATAAGATCAAGGGCTACAATTATACCTACAATGATGAAAAATTTTATATATCTGGTTTTGTCTTCCACATTCAAAGTCCACGGTTCAGGGTTAACAGCTCACAGCTTACAGGTTACGGTTCACAGTTTACATTGCTTTTATATTCCCCCTGCACCGATTGCATATGGTTGGATGCTCGGGATCTGTTCCTGTAGAATTATCATGCTTCCAGCAGCGTTCACACTTGCCGCCTGTTGCCTGTTCAACAATTACCCGCAATTTTTCAATATCTTCGCCCTTACTCTCTGCCCCTGGATTATCCTCTTTAACAAGTCGTGCATTAGAAACAATGAATATTGAACTTAATTCCTCAGAATAAGGATAGAGAGTCTCATACAAGTCTTCAGGCGCATATATGGTTACCGAGGCATCTAACGGATGTCCTATAAGTTTTTCTGCCCTGGCATCCTCAAGAGCCTTTGTTACCCGGGCACGAACATCAAGCAAACATTCCCAGTTTTTCGCCAGGTTTTGATCCTTCCATACATTGTTCACAAAAGGAAAAGATGACAGATGAATGCTTGTCTTTTTTCCCTTTTCCTCCGGCATATACTGCCATATTTCCTCCGCGGTAAATGAAAGAATAGGAGCCATGAGCTTTGCAATAGAATCAACTGTAATATGGATTGCTGTCTGTGCGCTTCTTCTTTGCACGGATTCAGGCGGGAACGTATATAGCCTGTCTTTTAAAACATCAAGATAAAAGGCTGAAAGATCGAGTGTGCAATAATTATAAAGCATGTGGTAAATAACATGAAAATCAAAATTTTCGTAAGCCTTTAATGTTTTTTCGATCAGTTCCTGGAGCCTGTGAAGTGCATATTTGTCGATTTCATACATGGATTCATATGGGACAGAATCATTTTCAGGATCAAAATCATATAAATTGCTGAGCATAAATCTGCTCGTGTTTCTAATTTTTTTATATGCATCGCTTAATTGTTTTAAAATGTTTTCTGAAATGCGTATATCATCTCTGTAATCAGAAGCAGATACCCAGAGACGGAGAATTTCTGCTCCATACTGATCGATAATTTTTTTTGGAGCAATAACATTCCCGATAGATTTGGACATTTTCTTGCCCTGTGCATCAACAACAAATCCATGAGTCAGCACGGATTTATACGGGGCTGTGCCTCTTGTTCCTACAGAAGTCAACAAAGAACTGTGAAACCACCCTCTGTGCTGATCGCTTCCTTCAAGATAAAGATCAGCAGGCCATCTTAAATTCTCGCGCTGTTCAAGTACTGCTGCATGGCTGACCCCTGAATCAAACCATACATCCAGAATATCTGTTTCTTTTATAAAACTGTTATTCCCGCATTTGCCGCATACAGCATCAACCGGCAAGAGCTCTTTTACATCTTTTTCAAACCATATATCCGCGCCATGTTCTTTGAACAGAGAATACACATGATCGATTATTTCCTGGTTAATGTATATTTCACCGCATTTCTCACAGTATAACACTGCAATAGGAACGCCCCATGCCCGCTGCCTTGAAACACACCAGTCCGGCCGGTTTTCTATCATTCCATAAATCCTGTCTCTGCCCCAGCGCGGTATCCAGTTTACCCTGTCTATCTCATGAAGCGCCTTTTCCCTCAAATCTGTATTATCCATTGAAATAAACCACTGGGGAGTAGCACGAAAAATAACCGGCTTCTTGCATCGCCAGCAATGGGGATAAGAATGCTCTATTGTTTCATCCTTAATTAAAGCCCCGGCCTCCCTTAGTTTTGCAACCACCTCGTTGTTGGCCTTAAATACAAACTGACCTTTAAAAAATTCAACATCATCAGTAAAACAGCCTCTGTCATCCACAGGAGAATAGACATCCAGTCCATATAAAAGACCTGCTTCATAATCTTCCTGTCCATGGCCTGGAGCAGTATGAACACAACCTGTGCCCGCATCCAGCGTTACGTGAGAGCCTAAAATAATCATAGATTCACGGTTATACAGGGGATGAAAACATTGCTTGCCTTCGAGCGTCCCTGCCTCAAATTCAGCAATAACAGAAAAATCATTTAAACCAAAATTCTTCATGCAGTCTTCGACAAGATCTCTGGCCAGTATAAGCACTTCCCCTTTCCCTGTATCAACTGCGGCATAAACAAAAGCAGGATGCAGGGCCACCGCGAGATTTGCCGGAATAGTCCAGGGGGTTGTAGTCCATATGACAACAAAGACTTTTTTATCAGCCAGAGCAGGAATCTCCTGGCCGAGGTCGTCCTTTAATGGAAATTTGACAAAAATCGACGGAGATGATTCGTTCTTATATTCTATTTCAGCTTCAGCAAGAGCTGTCTTGCAGCTGCAGCACCAGTAAATAGGTTTTTTGCTCCTGAAAAGACCTCCATTAAGTGCAAATTTTCCGCATTCACGCGCGATTACAGCTTCATACTCATAGTTCATTGTCAGATAAGGATTTTCCCATTCACCCATAACTCCAAGGCGTTTGAATTCTTCCCTCTGAATATCAACATATTTCTCAGCATATGACCGGCATTTTTTCCGGAATTCATTATGAGAAATTTCCTTTTTCTTTTTGCCAAGTTCCTTGTCAACATTATGCTCAATTGGAAGTCCGTGGCAATCCCAGCCTGGAACATATACAGCGTCAAAACCAGACATCTGCTTGGACCGTATTATAATATCCTTTAAAATCTTATTAAGGGCTGTGCCCATATGAATATTACCGTTGGCATATGGAGGACCATCATGGAGAATAAAGCGTTTACGCCCTTTGGATTCATCTCTTATTTTTCCGTATAAACCGCTTTGTTCCCAGGCATCCATCTGCTGCGGCTCATGTTTAACCAGACTTGCCTTCATGGGAAACTTTGTAGCCGGAAGGTTAAGTGTATCTTTGTAATCCATATTTCCTCCAAAACCGAATTTATTATATGCTTAATTTTGATGAACTCGTAAAAAGTCATTTGTAAGCGACATTGAGCAGTTTTGGAAAAAGATTAATCCCAAAAATTCTCACAGAGCGAACAAATTTTACTTTTTACGACACCATCAATTTTGATGAACTCGTAAAAAACTAGATTATGCCGCTTCGCGACACTGGAAACCATAATGACTTAAATTTTGAAAATTACTTATAATGCCATTATATGTCAAGGAAATAGAATACGCTTAACAGCAAAACTGCATACAGCCCTGTGATGTGTGTAATAAATAATGTAGCGGGTCTTCACTGATGAGACTTTTTGAATTTTTCGAAATCCGGAAATGACTCAAAAGGATTCAAGAGTGAAAGGGTTCGGGTGAAAGGGGGAAAAGTTTTATTCTTTAAATATATGTTCTGTCATGCCGTTTTTATGACGGCAGCATTCAACCATGTTTGCAAGAGTCAGAGATTCCAGCATCTTGTTTACTGTATCCTGTATTTCTTTCCATATTTTATGAGTCACACAATCCTTATCTCGAAGACATGTCCCGGGATTATCTACACAATCTACTGGAAAAATAGATCCTTCAAGCACATCAATAATTTCACGCAACTTTATCCGGCTTGAATCTCTGTTAAGCACATATCCTCCACCGGCTCCACGGATGCTTCTTATAAGTCCCGAAACCTTTAATGGCGGAATAAGCTGTTCCAGATACTTTAATGAAATTCCCTGCCTTTGGGCTAAGTCTTTCAAGGAAACAGGCCCTTTTTCGCAATTTAAAGCTATGTCCAGCATGGCCCTGGTTCCATAACGGGATTTAGTTGTCAGCCTCATTTGTTTCTACATCCTTGGTTTTATTGATTTGACAAATCACTTTTTTCTAGGATGGCACTCGCCGCATGTAAGCGGACCTTTGCCCTCATCGGTATGGCAACCTTTGCAATTTGCATGAAATGCTCTCATGGCAGACAGCTTTTTGCCATCTGCCTTAAGACCGTGGCATACTGTGCAGTCAGACTCTTCAGAATCATCCCAGACATTTTTACCATCTTTATATATATGATGACATTCCATGCAATCGATCCCTGCCTTGTCAGCATGAAATGCATGCGGGAAAACAACAGCAGGTCTTTCACTGCCAGAAAAAATATCATGTTTCAAAATCATGACATCATCCTGAGCATATGCAAAACCAAAAATAAATAAAGCCGTCAGACACGCAAGAGCAATACATAATATTATCTTATTGTTTTTCATTTCGATTCACCTGAAGTTTTTTATTATCATTCATATCAAAACTAAGATTCAATGTCATTAAATTAAGCAATTTTATTAAGGTTCATATTTATTCTTCATCTTTTGGCTTTAAATGATCCGGTACAATAACCATCTTGAGAAGAATAGGTTTCAAAAAACTCCACGTTATGCCGACCTTGTAAACTTCTTCCAGATCCCTGATTGCATCCCAGCAGTTGTGACATGGAACAACTATGAATTTTGCGCCAGTAGCTAAAATCTGGTCGCGCTTGATTTTCATGACGGTATTTCTCTCTTGTCTGTAACGCCCGATACCATTCAAACCACCGCCACCGCCGCAACAAAAATTATGTTCCCTGCTTGGCTTTATATCACGAAAATCCTCGGCTATGTATGACATGATTTTCCTTGTAACATCGCACAAACCGCCGTTTCTGATATAATTACAGGGGTCCTGAATCGTAACCGGCTCTTTAATCTTTTTAGCAGGATCTATTTTAAGCTTTCCCGTCTCCAGAGCTTCTAACACCCATTCCACATAATGCATCGATGGAACCGGTGTGTCGCCTGTTTTTATATTAGCCCAGTATGGTCCCTCAATAACTGTAGCACGGTATGCATGACCGCATTCAGTCACAACCATTCTTTTTGGTTTTAACCGCTCCATTGCTTCATAAACCCATTCTACCTGATGTTTGCAACCTTCCCAGTCACCGGCAAACATGGCCAGACTTGTCTCCTCCCAGCCTTTGCCCGGAACGGTCCAGTTCTCACCGGCCAGGTGAAACAAAGTCGCCGCTTCTGCAATATCCTGGGGATAATGTTTTACTTCCCGCGCATTTATTGTGTACATAATATCAGCATCAGGTTTATCAACGGGAATAGTCAGGCCAGGATAATAATCTTCATTCTCTTCTGCCATCCACTCACAGGTATCAATAAAATCTTCAACAGTAACATCCATCTGAGCATTGTATATCCAGTGCATGCCTGATCCAATCTTCATTTCATGAGGCACAAAACCCTGAGAAAAACAGAGGCCTCTTAAATAACCGAACATAACACCCATATCAATGCCATGAGGGCAGTACATACCGCAACGATTACAGCAGGTACACTTTCCCCATGCCGTATCCATACAATTTATCATAAAATCAGTATCTACGTCTCCCTTTCTCTTTACCAGCTGGCCAAGCGTAGATTGTATTTTATAAGAGGGGATCTGCCTGGGATCCTGGTCGTTTGCAAGATAAAACAAACAAGTGTCAGCGCACAAACTGCAATGCGAACAGATTTCAAGCCAGGTGCGAATACGTGATTTGCAGGTAGAATCCAGATTCTTTTTCAAAGCTTCTTTATCAACAGGAAATGTTTTCATTTCCTCATAATACCGAACACCTTTGTCTGCCAATAAGAGACCGAGTTCCTCCTGGGTCTTCACAGGTCTTCTGGTAACAAGAGGCGGCAAGTCCAGACGTCCTAATTCTTCAGCCATATTTATATCTCCACTAATAAAATTAATAATAATTTGTTATACAAAGATTATTACCAGGCAATCCCCCTGCCTTTTACCCCTCCTCTCTTTATTCCATAGTCCATTCCAATCTGGATCCTGGAACAAAAGAAGAGAACAAAATGCGAAAGTTTTGTAAAAGGAATTGCTACAAGCATAATTTCACCGCTGAGGATATGCGCAATTAACCAGGAATTGTATCCCGGCCATTGATGATATGCAATATAACCTGTAACAAAAGGGGCTAATGCAATAGCCAGAACAATATAATCCGATGCAGTTGTCAAAATATTAACATTAGGATCAGTAAGACGGCGAATTAAAAAAAAGATTCCTGCGACAATTATTACCAGAGTCATATAATCTGCTACTCTGTCTGGTATGGTGATCCAGCTTATATTCCAGGATTCTTCTATAAGCACCACATGAGCTATCAGAAAAATTGGAGCTGTGATAAGACATAGATGAAAAAGATATGTTACACCCATAAAAATCGGATGCTTTGCGGTTGTATGGTTAAATGGCAACAGCCAGTGAAAAAGAGATCTCGCGGCCCCCTTGATACCTGCACCAAACTTTTTAGTATAGGCAACTCTATCGAGCCGCCAGTCAAGACCTTTTACATACCAGATGATTCTTGCGACAACCCCTAAAAAAAAGACAGCAAATGAAATTACAGCTAACGGCCCACTTACAAATTCATACATAGCCCCTCCTCAAAAACCAAGTCACTTGTAATATTATTTCTTTTTTCAACGATAAAAAAGTTTAATTCCTATAAAACCTATTAATTCGATAGGAATACTTTATTATCTTATTGTAAAAGATTATGTCAAGCAAATTTTTATTTGAAAAATCAGGCTCGTTTTGCTGTTAAAACATATAGAATCTCGGATAAAGTTGATGGGGTCGTAAAAAGCTGAATTATGACGCTTTGCAGCACTTGAAGGCAGAATAACTTTAAACAATCAGTCTTCAGTTATGATTAAATTAAAGTAACTATTCAGCCACAGATTTACACAGACTTGTCCGCCTCAGGAGGATGACCGCAGATAGGTTTAAATACAGTAACTACTCAAGAAGTGCATAGATTTTTGCCAGACCTGCAAATCTCTATATGTTTTTATTTTGCTTTGTGCCACTGTGCCTTTGCCCCTCTGTGCCTGAGTAATTATAACTGTTGCTATAATCGGCAAAAACTACAGTTGAGTTATTTGAAAGAGCGAACAAATCTTACTTTTTACGATACCATCAAGAATGATATTCAGGCATAAAAAAAGGGTCAGCCTAAATGGCTAACCCCCTGTTTTTTCATGGTGCCCGGGACGAGAATCGAACTCGTACAGGGATAAACCCCGAGGGATTTTAAGTCCCTATTTATACACTTTGTCATTGTTTGTTTTTGTTTGTGTAAGTATTATTAGCTTGACAATCACTGCCTTTCCTATTATATTAATCCCTAGGGTGTTGTATTGAGTTTGCTATAAAACACTTACAATGTACTTACAACTTAAACCGAGGGATTAAAAATGAAACCAAAAATTGCACCTGCAAAACTCTCAAAAAGCATAATTGAAAGCATCAAATTACCAGAAAAAGGCCAAAGCTTTTTATGGGACATTGAGATCAAAGGTTTTGGTGTTCGATTCACACCTACAGCACGGAGCTATATTGTTCAAGGCCGGGTTAGAGGACGTGATCGTCGCGTAACCCTGGGTAAGCATGGGGTGTTGACTGTACAACAGGCGCGAAAACGGGCGCAGAGAGAGCTTTCCAAGATGTCTGAGGGTAAAGACCCCTCAAAGGAAAAGAAACGCAGAGAGGCGCAAGGTGTGACGCTGAGGCAGGTTGTTGAGGCATATCTCAAAGACCGGCGCAACCTAAAGGAATCCTCCCGGGCCGATATTATGAAACACCTTGAAGGTTCATTCTCTGATTGGAAAGACAAGCCTATCGTTTCCATTACTCGCGATAAGGCATTGACTCGTTTCCGTGAACTGAGCGACAGGAGTCACGCCCAGGCAAATCAAGCATTCAGAAACCTTCGCGCTCTCATCAATTATTCTATGGGAGCCTATCAAGCCGAGGGTGTATCTATTATCTCAGAGAATCCCGTCAAAGCAATCTCCGACCTGAAAATGTGGAATTATATCAAGCCACGATCCGGGCGCATACCTACAGAGAAAATCGGGGCCGCTTGGAATGCACTTCAGGAGCTACGAACTGCACCCGCACAAACCCCTATCAGTAGAACTATGGCCGATGCTGTGACCTTTCTCCTGCTCACCGGTTCACGATGGTCTGAAATGGGCTCTCTGACATGGGAACGGATGAATCTTGATGAAGGATACTGGCATATCCCGGACCCTAAGAACCGCACTTCTATCACGTTTCCCTTTTCCTCTGTTGCGGTGGACATGCTAAAGGATCGGCCGCAAAAAGGGGAATATGTCTTTCCCGCACGAACAGCGACAGGGCATATCGTAGAAGCGCGAAGTGTGCTGAAAAAAGTATCAGAGGCAGCGGGTGTTCATGTTACCGCACACGATTTGAGGCGAACCTTCAGGGCCATTACCGGGGAATGTGGTATTGACTTCTGGAAAACAAAGCTCCTGATGGGGCATAAAATATCCGGGGATGTTACCATTACCCATTATACGGAGACAAATGACCTCCGGTATCTGTCAAAGGAAATAAATCTCATCGGGCAATGGATCGAGAAACAGGGAGCCATTGAACCCATTGATAATGTTGTTTCGATATCCACAGCAAAAGGGGGTCGGTAACATGCCAGTTAAAAAGTACACAGTACAAGACGGAATTTTTGTGCATGAGCATACCACCGCGAGCATAAAAGACACACCAACCAAGGAATTTGGAGAAGACCTGAAAAAGTCATTGGAAGAAATCAGGCGGAAAGAAACCCCAGAGTATATCTTGGCAGAATTAGAGACTTACGCGCAACTCGCAATAAAAAGACCAAAAAACAAGCGCAAGAAAGAGCAGCGCTTGCAAGTATTTAAGGCAGAATTGGAGGCAGAAGAACGCCGGAGGCGAGACTGCGAGACTATTCTTTTGAATATTGATTATCTAAAACAGAAAATTAAAGGGAAGCAAATTGATTCCCTTTTAGTGCAATTCTACAAACTTGGCGTTCTGGCGGCACGGGCGGACATAAGACCGGTTGAGCCAAGCTTTTTTAGAGGGCACAAGAACCTTGAATATGTGTCAGAGGGGGGGAAAGCAAAAGCCGCCTACAATTGCCAGAGACTGGAAGCGAAATACAGTGAATGGCAAAAAGATGCAGTAAAAATAAAAGAGGAAAAACCCTCCTATTTAAAATGGCGAATCGCCGGAATCTTATCTGACAAATACCAAAACAACCCGGATTTACAAGGAACACAAGACTGGATATCTCGAAAAATTAAAATATAACCGAAACAATTTATTTCATTCGGTTTTTACTCTCCACTCTCCTAAAAATAATTCATAAAGTAGCCTTCAGAGAAAAAATATAACTGGAGGCTGCCATGAAACAAATCCAAAATTCTAAATATTTACCTACCAAAGAGGCCGCTCGCTATTTCGGCGTGCAAGGGCAAACCATGCGCCGGGGTTTGTGTCTTAACGGTCACTATCTCGGTATTATCCCTATCAAATTGCGAAATGGGCGATTGCTCTGGTCAACCGACAAAATTTTAGAAGTTTTAGAGAAGGGGGAAACAGCATGTTGTTAAGAACCCAAGAAGCCGCAAAAATCCTGGACATTAGCAAAGCCACTCTTGAAACTTGGAGGTCACGAGGCGGTGGGCCCGTGTACGTGAAATTCAACCGTGCCGTCAGATACCGAAGAGAAGACCTGGAGAAGTTCGTTTGCGCGCGTATGCGGCCGAACACTTCAGCCATCGGAGTTATTCGGTAATGATCTTCGAAATGAAACAAAACATCGATCTTGTTTCAGTAGCTGAAGCCGCAGGCATTGAGCTTAAACGCAGCGGTTCCAGTCATGTTGCGCCCTGCCCTTTTCACACAGATCGGACTCCTTCCTTTTATATATTCAATAACAACAAATACAAATGTTTTGGATGCGGCGAGCATGGGGACGCAATAGACTTTGTTCAAAAGATGTATGGTTTAACCTTCCCGGATGCTTTGAAGTTCTTAGGAATTGAGCAGGGCCGCGTAACGCCAAAGGTCAGGGAAGACATTAAACGGCGAAAACGCAGAGCAGATCTTGTCAAACAATTCAAGGATTGGCTGAGCCATTACACAGCGCATGTGGGAACTTTAATTATTGAAACTGAAAAACTAATGAAGGCATGCATACCGCCGGAAAATCTGGATTTATATGCACCATTATTACACGGTCTGCCCTTTTGGCATTATCATTTAGACATACTTACTATGGGGAGCCAAAAAGAACAATTTGAACTTTACAAAGACAAAATGAGGCCCAAACATGGAAAATAAAGATTTTGATTTAGGCAAAGAACTTCAAAAGGAAGCCGACAAAAAAAAGAAAGAAGAAAAAGAGAAGAAACCAACAATAGCGGATTCTTTGGTGCTTCTTGCAAGAAAAAACGTTAACTTCTTCTTCAACGATCAACTAGACAGGCCTTATGCCCGTTATCAGGTAAAAGATCATTCTGAACACTAGCCGATAAGAAGTCGAGCTTTTCGCGTTTGGCTTCAGGGTTTGTATTACAAGGAGACAAAAGGAAAAGGCGCTAATTCTGACGCAATTTGCCAGGCATTAGATACACTTGAAGCAATAGCAAAATTTGATGGCAAGGGTGAAATTGAACTTCATGTCCGGGTTTGTGAGCATGATGGCGCTTACTGGTATGATTTAAGCAATGAGCAATGGCAAGCAGTCAAAACCACGGAAACAGGCTGGCAGGTGATAGATGATCCGCCTGTTTTGTTTAAAAGGCTATCACACCAAAAGCCACAAGCGCTGCCATCTTCTAATGGAAGTATTGACGACTTAAAACCTTCCTTAGCAGGTATTCCAGAGCAAGAACACAGGGAACTTGTTACCACTTGGCTTATCTCCTGCCTGGTTCCTGGGTTTTCGCATCCAATCCTTGTCCCATATGGTGACCAGGGCGGCGGAAAAACAACTCTTTCAAAAGGTGTCAAAACAATTATTGATCCTTCGCTTATTGACACACTGGGACTGGTCGGAGAGCAAAGGGAGCTTGTTCAGACCTTGGCCCACCATTGGTTGTTGCCTTATGACAACCTGTCATCGTTGAGCAGGGAGGTTCAAAACATCTTTTGCAGGACAATTACAGGTGCAAGCTATTGCAAACGGAAACTTTATTCCGACGATGAAGATATAATAACAAAAAACCGAAATTGTCTTATTATCTCTGGGATCAACTATCCCGCGACAGCTCCAGACCTTCTGGACAGGTGTATTCTTATCAAGCTTAAAAGGTTCAGTAATAGCGGCCGAAACAAAAAGGATGCAGCTCTGGATTCAGAATTTAAGGCAGCCTTACCATCTATAATGGGTGGGATGTTTGAAATTCTTTCTAAAGCGATGCAGCTCAAGAACAAAATCAAATTGAGTGTATTGCCTCGAATGGCCGACTTTGCCGAGTGGGGATATGCTATTGCAGAGGCTATGGGTGATGGCGGGCAGAGCTTCCTTAGCACCTATCAAGAAAATATAAAGTTGCGCAATTCTGAGATCATTTCAGCAAATCCAGTGGCAAGCAGTATAACGGATTTTATGGCAGACAGAAAAGAGTGGACAGGGAATTCAACCGAGCTTTTAGATGAGCTTGAAGCTTTGATGTCTGAAAAGGAACAAAGATCAAAAGCATGGCCGAAGACAGCAAACGTATTCACGAGAAGACTGAACGAATTAAAAACCAATTTGAGCGAGGCTGGGATAAAAATTGAAACAAGCAGAACAAAACAGGGACGATTTATAACTTTAACTACCTGCCAAGAAATAAGCAAAAATGCCGTCAATACCGTCACCACTGTCATTAGTCAACAAAATCAACAAATTAGTGGTGACGGTAAGGTGACGATAGGTGACGATACTGAAAAAATACCGACACCACTTAACCATTTGGAATCAATACAAAATGACGATGGTGACGATAATGACGATAAAATCCCTGTTATTTTGGAGGGTAACAAAAGAGAGATTCCAGAGCATTTAGTGGGACATATAGACGCAAAGTTAGCGCATGAAGTTTATGGGTAATAAAAAAATGGTGTGCCTGGTTGGGTGGGCCTCGGCCAGGCGGGAAGTTGGTGGGAAATTACAAACAAAAAAAAGGGGGGGGACGATGGATGATATAAATTTAAACAGCAGTAAGGCATTGAAAAGACTAACGATACCCCCCGTGCCTTGCATCCCCAGGAACGGCGGGAGCGGAAATCGGATTTGACTTACTTTTTTGTGAGACAGTACCCGGTTTAATAGAAAATTTGAGGAGCTTAAAAATGATGAGAACACCTTCAGGATTAAAAAAGACAGGTAAAAAGTTTTTCAAAAAAGTGTTTAGTGAGTACGACCTGACAGAATACCACGACATTGAAAGGCTAACCCAGGCTTGCAAGTGCATTGACGAAATTGACGAAGCAGAGCAGCTTATTAAAACAGAAGGCCGTTTTATTAAAGACCGGTTTGAACAGCGGCGGGAACACCCAGCGGCAAAGTCTATTAGAGACGCAAGAACATTATTTTTTAGAGCTATCCGGGAGCTGGCCCTTGACGATGTGGATGCCCCGGAAACAAGACTGCCACGGAGGTTTTAAAAATGTCACGAAAAAGGAGACAATTACGTAACAGGAAAGGACTCAAAATAGCAACCTTTGTGAAATGGTATGCAAACGCCTTCTCTATTGGATTTGGCCCACCACACGGGGAAACTCAAACATGGACAGGCGAAGAGGCAAAGGAATTTTACAAAAAGAATAAAGAAGCAATCGACCGGGCCGTACAGGAAAAAGGCAGCGGCGAAGAGGCTTTGCAAGAGTGGGAACAACAAGGATTTAAGCTTGAAAAATGACATGCTTGGCATGTTCTTTTAAATACCATGGCCCTCTGTGCGGGATGTTTAGAGGGTAAGTCGATAAAAAAAGCCTGAATGATGCAGGCGGGATGGTTGCTTTCAGGATGGTTTGGATATTGGCGAAACAGCAAAAAGGTTTACGGGAAGTAAATTTTGATGCTGGGTAAAATTAACAATAACATAAAAAAAATAAAGGAGTAAAAAATTATGCAAGAATTGAAAGAAGCTATAAAAATGATGGGAACAGGTATTGAGGATTTTAAATCAAAATATGAGGGACGCATTGACGCGATTGAAACCGCACTTGGGAGGGAAAGGCTTCCCCATGGAGGCGGCGGAAGCTCACAATCAGCGGCTTTTAATGAGCATAAAACAAAGTTTATTGCTTGGGCAAGACAAGGAGCTGACCCGGATGGTTTGAGGAATCTTGAGGTGCAGGCTGAATTATCAACTGTTTCAGATCCCGACGGAGGGTTTCTTGTCCCGGACGAAATGGACAAAGAAATCGAGCGGCTTGCCACCGATTCAGTGGCAATGAGGCGGCTTGCGACGGTCAAAACAACTAAAGGCGAATATAAAAAACCCTTAAGTAAAGGCGGCGCTGGAGGAGGATGGGTCGCTGAGATGGAATCCCGATCCGAAACAGATACACCCGAACTTACGCTGTTTTCACCGCCTATGGCCGAAATGTACGCCTTACCCGAAGTGACACAAAAACTGCTCGACATGTCGGATTTTAATGTTGAAGAGTGGTTGAATGAAGAAATCGGCGACGTGTTTATCGAAACCGAGGGAGCCTCATTCATTACTGGTGATGGTGTAGGAAAGGCAAAAGGTATCATTGACGATAACTTGATGGTGGCGAACGCTTCATGGGAATATGGGAAAACCGGATATATAGCCGGTGGACACGCTACCCTTTTAAGTGAGGCAGACAAACTCTTTTCCCTTGAGCATGCCTTAAAACCAGTTTACAGACGTAATGGTGTATGGCTTATGAATGATAATACCCTTGAGGTTGTACGGAAGTTCAAGGACGGTGACGGGAACTATATCTGGAGACCAGGCCTTCTTGCGGACGCACCCGACATCCTGCTCGGAAAACCCGTGGAAGTTGATGATAATTTCCCCGATATTGGGGCCGGGGAATATCCCATTGCCTTCGGTGATTTTAAGCGGGCATATACCATCATTGACCACGTGACAGGGATTCGTCTTTTGCGCGATCCTTATACTAAAAAAGGTTGGGTTCGCTTCTATACCACGAAGAAAGTCGCAGCCGGAATTTCAAACTATGAAGCTTTGAAGTTCTTGAAAATTGCTGTGAGTTAGTCATACCGCTGGACGAGCGGTGCAAAAGGGCTCCTTCCGACTTTTGCTTTATCGTCACAGAGACGAGGCCACCGTGTCTTTGAATTTGAAATAACGGAGCCAGAGCCGCCAGGGAGTTGCCCTCCCGGGCGGTACATCCCAAAGAAATGGCCGGAGTTTAAAAGCCTTCGGCCATTTCTTTTTGGCAAAATCTTTTATTTCTTGGGATTGAGTGTTAAGGCTTTCCCCTTCACTCGCCTGACTTGCAGTACTTACCCTTCTGTACCCAACGACTTTCATTGCCCCCCTTTGTTTTTCCATGTTTACCACCTTCCCCTACGATGACCTTCCTTTTAAAAGAAACGCCGTTAAACGTTAAATGGCTTAGCCTTCCGGCTTATTTAAGGACTTCCTTTGTCTCCGATTCATAGCAGATTCAAATTAAGCCTATTTTCCCACTCCTCTTCTTTTTGTATCGCCTCTCTTTTAGGCACATTGCATCGAATTACATAATCGCCTTTTTTATTTGAATGGATTTCCTGATAAGTTACAAATTTCAGTATCGTTCCTTGCATTCTTTCTCGAATTGTTATTTCGTATCCTCTTCCCTTAGTCGATTCATAGATTTGACGAAAATAAATTTCTAATTTGTCCTTGTCTAAACCGGGTTTCATTCCATACTCATTCAACTTACTGTATTTCGCGCCAATGCTATGTGAACAATAAACAGCTACCAAACCGTGATCAATAACCTCATCAATATCAACATTATTTAACATCCCTTCCACATACGTATATCCTATAAGAAGTTCTTTATAATTAGCCTTCTCATAATATTCAGATTTTAAACTCCTTCTAAAACTACCCGAATCTGACTTAATTTGAATTGCACTACATCCTGTAATCAAAAACACCACCCCAACCATCAACAAAACTAACCTACTTTTGTTCACTCTTTACCTCCTTTCATTATCTGCTACTTCCACCGATTTGCCATGTGTCAATTGGCAGATCAAGCTTAACCCCAAAATATCCTTCGTCTCCGTCTTCGCTACGCCAGCCTCCGACTATTTTAGCGGTGCATGTTGCACCAGCTCCCGGATACCCTGCTTCGGCAAAGCGTTGTCTGAATTGCCTTGCATTTTCCCTATCGAGATAACCGACTGGCTTACCATCAATAGCGACAAGGATAGCTTTGTTGTCATGGGGGTTGGTGTCTTCGTGTATGAGTAGTGCAGTGACAATTTTGTCGTGCCTATCTTCTGTTTTACCACCACATATTTCTGATAGCTCTTTCTGATATTT
>Ga0222665_1000435_pt1 | contig 25511 bp, 18 predicted proteins | sample AntAcemetagen653_FD_179853 | JGI IMG/M metagenome (GOLD analysis project Ga0222665, IMG submission 179853) | Saline water microbial communities from Ace Lake, Antarctica - #653 | ecosystem: Environmental > Aquatic > Non-marine Saline and Alkaline > Saline | place: Antarctica: Ace Lake...
GACACGAGATGGGGACATTTGCCCCTGCATTAATCAATAAACCCTTCTTTGTGGCCATCAATAAAATCGATCTTTACGGCCCGGAACATAGGGATCTCGAAGAACTGCGCAAGGCCCTCGAGGAGAGAGGCGCAGAGTCTTTTCCCATTTCAGCATTAACCGGGGAAGGGCTTGAAAAACTAAAGGGGGAGATCCTCCAGAGATGGGAAGCGTCAAAAGAGGCATAGGCCTCAAAAGTTCATAATCATACTCGTAATCTTAATCATAATCTTTTACAGTCCATTTCAGGGATGTTCGATTAAGATTACGATTAAGATTGATGGTCTCGTAAAAAGTCTCCAAGGCCGTCACTCCCGCGAACGCGGGAGTCCAGAAGTGGCTGATTTTCCTGGATTCCCGCGTTCGCGGGAATGACGAAAACGGGTCATTTCTGACTTTTTACGAGTTTGTCAAGATTATGAGTAAGAAAATAATCTAATAGCCAAGGTTATCCCTTATCATTTCTGACACCGAGGATTTTTCAGTGGGAAAAGATAGAAAAGACCTTCTAAATCAAGTCAAAAGGGTTGTAATCAAGGTAGGAAGCGGTGTCTTGACCTCGGCCGGTGGCCTGAACATGACCGTTATTGACGGCCTTACAACAGAGATATGCGCACTGAAAAATAAGGGCCTTGAGGTCCTCTTGGTTTCATCTGGGGCCATTGCCGCAGGTCTTAAGAAGATCGGCGTGTCTAAGAGACCGCAGTCCGTTTCTCAGCAACAGGCCATGGCAGCGGTGGGTCAGAGCAGCCTGATAATGGCCTATGAAGATGCCTTTGCGCGACACGGACATAAGGTTGCCCAGATCCTGCTCACACGGGATGATCTAACGCATAGACGCCGCTATCTCAACGCGCGCAACACACTGTTTACCCTCCTTTCATGGAACATCATCCCGATTATCAATGAAAACGATACCGTTGTGGTAGACGAGCTCAAATTTGGCGACAATGACAACCTCAGCGCCATGGTGACCAACCTGACCGAGTCGCAGCTACTGATAAATCTCACCGATATTGATGGGCTTTTTGATAAAGATCCCCGGAATCACGACGATGCTAAACTCATTGAGGTGGTGGAAAAGGCGGACAGAATGATAATGAGATACGCTAATTCTATCCCAGGTTTTTTGGGCACCGGCGGCATGGCCAGCAAGATCAAGGCGGCCCGGAAGGTTACACTGCGCGGCGTGCCGGCCATCATTGCCAACGGGCTGAAACCAGGTATCCTTAAGTTGATATTCTCGGGAGAAGAAGAAGGCACGCTGTTCCTGCCTGCGGAAGCGACTCTGTGCAGCCGAAAGCACTGGATCGCCTTTACCAAGTCTCCGAGAGGTGAAATAGTCATTGACAGGGGTGCTGAAAGGGCTATCTTGAAAAAGGGAAAAAGCCTTCTCCCCTCAGGTATGATAGAGGTGAGGGGAAGGTTCAGTCTCGGCAATTCCGTGCTGTTGCTGAATGAGGCAGGGGATCAAATTGCAGTGGGTATGGTAAATTACCACTCAGGAGACACGAGGAAGATCATTGGGGCAAAAAGCTCTGAGATAGAGTCAAGGCTCGGCTTTAAGCATGATGATGAAGTGATCCACAGGGATAACCTTGTTTTGGCTGATCAGATGGAGGCAGGAGACGATCAATGTCCATTATAGAGATGATTGGGGCAATGGCCGAAGACGCCAGGGAAGCCTCAAGACAACTGAGAAGATCGAAAAGGGATCAGAAAGACGATGCTCTGAAGCTTATGGCTAAAAAACTCTTAGATCGTCAGGAAGAAATAGTAAAGGAGAACCAGAAAGACCTGGCCAAGGCAAGAGAGGCAGGTCTCTCCCCGGCCATGATTGACCGTTTAACCCTGGATGAACATGTGATCAGGGGCATGGCAGATGGACTTATGGAGGTTGCTGCGTTATCGGATCCGGTGGGCGAGATCAGAGGGATGTGGAAAAGGCCCAACGGATTGCAGGTTGGGCGGATCCGGATACCACTCGGCGTTATCGGATTTATCTTTGAGTCAAGACCCAATGTCACAGTAGATGCGGCAGGTCTCTGCCTTAAATCGGGGAATGCGGTGATCCTTAAGGGTGGATCAGAAGCCATTTACTCCAACATCATCTTGGGTAACCTGTTAAGTGCGGCCCTCAAAGAGACCGGACTCCCTCCAAAGGCCGTTCAGGTCATACCCACAACCGACAGAGAGGCAGTCAATATCCTGATAGGCCTTGATGAGTATATAGATATCATTATCCCCAGGGGAGGAGAGGGGCTGATCCGTTTTGTCACAGACCATTCTCGAATTCCGGTGTTGAAACATTATAAGGGAGTGTGCCATATTTATGTGGACAGATCCGCTTCCCTCGATATGGCGAGGGAGATATGCTATAATGCCAAGGTCCAGAGACCAGGGGTGTGCAATGCCATGGAGACCATGCTTGTGCATAGGGATGTGGCTGCAGATTTTCTCCCTGAGATGGTAAAACAGTTTCGCAGTGCAGGCGTTGAACTCAGGGGGTGCCCTGAGAGCGTTGGGCTCATCCCAGATATGAGGCCTGCTGATGAGTCTGATTGGCCCGCGGAATTTCTTGACCTGATTCTTGCCGTTAAGATCGTTTCCCATATGGATGAAGCACTTGATCATATTGAAAAGTATGGTTCCAACCATACAGAGGCCATTATCACCAACGATTATAACAGGTCCCAGCGGTTCTTGACCGAGGTAGATTCTTCCGTTGTCCTCATCAACGCCTCTACCCGATTTAATGATGGCAACCAGTTGGGCCTTGGCGCAGAGATCGGGATAAATACCTCTAAACTTCACGCATTCGGCCCCATGGGATTGGAAGAGCTGACAACCACGAAATTTATAGTCTACGGGCAGGGGCAAATAAGGGATTAGACAGTTACCAAATAGGTCTTGCGCAAAAAACACAAACACTTTTTCAATGCCCCGAAAGCGAGTGGTGGAAAAAGATGAACGTCGAACATCGAACATCGAACGTCCAGGTAAGTGAAGACTCCGACATCGAATGAAAAACAAACATTAATTTTAGACATTTTAGCTCACTTTAGGCACTTTTCCGGTTTATCCGGGTTAGGCATGAAGATAAAATCCCTTAGGGAGGAGTTTGTTGAGAATAGGCATCTTAGGTGGGACTTTTGATCCGATTCATTTGGGTCATCTGCGCTGTGCAGAGGAAATATGCCAGGAATTGAACCTGGAGAATGTATATCTGATCCCTTCCGCATCTCCCCCACACAAGACAAAAATGCCTGTGACCTCATTCAAGCACCGACTGGCCATGACCCGGTTGGCTTCCGATAGTTCTCCACTGCTTGAGACCATGGATCTCGAGGGAAGACGAGCCGGGCACTCCTATTCCATAGAGACACTCAGGGAGTTTCACAGGATATTCCGCCCGGACCCGGACCTTTTCTTTATCATGGGAATGGATGCCTTTTTGGAAATCAGTACTTGGAAGGAATACGAATATCTCTTTGACTATGCCCATTTTGTTATCATCACCCGCGCCGGGTTCCAATCTCACGACCTGAAGTCGGTTCTTTCAGAGTTGGATGTGGGAATAAAGAGAAAAGAGGATGAGCCTGATCTATTTGTTGCCCCGTCGGGTAAGACTGTTATGCTTATCAGGGCTGCCATTATGGATATATCCTCAACACGTATCAGGGAGATTGTAAAGGAAAACAGGTCAATTCGCTTTTTAGTCCCCGAGTCTGTCAGGACTTATATCGCAGAAAAAGGATTGTACAGAAATGATGCAACCGATCGATAAGGCAAAGCTCTGTCTAAAGACCATCAGAGAACGAAAGGCGGTTGACCCTGTCCTCTTACACGTGGAGGATCTGACTTCGGTTACCGACTATTTTCTCATTACCAGTGGAAATTCAACAAGGCAGGTCCAGGCCATTACGCGGCATTTACAAAAGACGCTGCGTGAGGCAGGGTTCAGGCCTTATGGCATCGAAGGGGAGCAGGAAGATCACTGGGTCCTCATGGATTACGGGGATGTGGTAATCCATATTTTCTACCAGCCTCTCAGGGAGTTTTATGACTTGGAGGGCCTCTGGACTGAGGCCCCGGAGGTAAAGACAGGCGATGAAGCCTAACCCGGCGAAGCCGGAATTGACTATTGACTATTGAATATTTATGGAAGTCGTTTCGCTCCGTCATTTTCTTGATAGGTCTTTTAAAAATTTAGAGAATTCCTTAAATTCAATCTGACTATAGCGTAAATCATGTGCAAACATGATGTGATTTGAACAAATAGGCACTAATTTAGGATGTAGCCTTGAACAACAAATACCACTCTCATTTTAACAGAATACAGGATACGGCTGCTCATTCATTTCCATACGCCTTGCGCCTTGCGCCTCGCGCCTTGCGCCATTTGATCACCCTCATATGCGCCCTAACGTTCTTATTGTGTGCCTCACCCCCTTTGATAAGAGATGTGTCTGCTCTTTCCATCGAGGACGAACGTAAGATGGGCGAGGAATTCATGGCCCAGGCCCTGGCACATTTTCAGCTTGTCGAAGACCCTTTTGCCAATCAATTTATCAATGATCTGGGCCACTATCTCATAGTCCCTTTAGAAACGAAGAATTTTCCTTTTCATTTCTACATCATCAAGGATAACTCCTTGAATGCCTTTGCCGCACCAGGGGGGCATATCTTCGTCTTTTCCGGTTTAATAGAAGCCATGGATAATATCGATGAGTTGGCTGCAGTAATCTGCCATGAAATTGGCCATATTTCGGCAAGACATCTATCCAAACGAATTGAGCAGAGCAAGTATATCGGGCTGGCCACATTAGCAGGAATCTTGGCAGGGATGCTGCTTGGAGGGGAAGCTGCCGGCGCCCTAATCACGGGTTCACTGGCTGTAGGGATGCAGGCACGGCTTAACTACAGCCGCGAAGACGAGCGCCAGGCAGACCAACTCAGTTACAAGTATATGGAGCCTGCGGGCTTTGATCCCGGTGGAATGATCAGGGCGCTTAACAAGATCACAAAGGGGAGCTGGTTGGGCACGGACAAGATCCCGGCTTACCTCCTGACCCATCCCACTGGCCCTGAAAGGATGGCTAACTTAGAAGCCATGTTATCCAGGTACACACCGAGGTCCCTGTCTAAAGAGGCCGCCCTGTTAAAGGGCCGGTTTCCAGTCTTTAAAACCGTGGTTGGGGCGAGCACCCTTGATCCTCGCGATGCGAAAAGGCTGTTTAAAAGGGAGTTAGAAGAGAATCCAGATGCCCCTTTGCCCCATTTCGGTCTCGGGATGATCTATATGAAGGAAGGAAGATATGACGAGGCCATACGCGAGCTTGAGAAATCGCTCCAAGGGAAGCCTGACTTCATCCCAATCATGAGGACCTTGGGAGAGGCCTACCAGATGAATGACCAGGACAAGAAGGCCGTGACAGTGCTGAAAAAAGTCCTGGAACTGAATCATCTGGATGTGGCTGCGCTCTATCTCTTAGGGATAACCTATGAAAGCTCAGGTAAAAACAGGAAAGCCCTCAGACTTTTCGAAAAGCTCTCCTACCTCAAACCTGTAAGAATTGATGTTTATTATCATTTGGGTCTTTGCTACGGGAGAGAAAATAAATTAGCGCTTGCCCACTATAACTTTGGGCGCTATTTTAAAAGATTAGGCCAGATCCAGAAAGCTCAGTTCCATTTTCAAAAGGCAAAGGGCCTGGCGGGAAACAATCCGGTCCTCCAGAAAAAAATAATCAAGGAGATGGAGGGCCTTGGGCAGAGAAATGCCTAACCCGGATGAACCGAAATCGCGAATTTAGGGGTTGAGGAATTGAGGAATTAAAAAAAATCTCCTTAACCTAACTTGGATAAGTCGGAACCAAAATCCTATGCAAACATGATGGGATTTTGAAATTTAGGTAGTAAAATGCCTAAAGTTGATGTTTGTTTTTCATTCGATGTTCGGCGTTCGATGTTCGATGTTCGGCGTTCATCTTTTTCCACAAGATTTAATTGCTAACTCTTTAGAAATCAAAGGAGGTCTGTCATGTCTTTAAATAGAGAGAATACATCTTTGGAATTTGAAAAGGCGCTCGATATCGGTCGTCCGCCCAATATAGTTGAATTATTCCCCAATTCAAGGGGATTAATTGTAAGTGGCAAGGTCATAGACCGGGCCATGATTAAAAAGGGAAAGGCTATGACCATAGCTGCCAACGGCCGGAATCAGTTTGTGATCCGTGGAGTACTCAAGGCTGCGCAGCGGGCAAACGCGGCTATTATCATAGAAATCGCGAAATCCGAGGGAGGCGCCGCCGCCTATTGTGCTGTCAATTACTGGAATATTGCAAGACAGGTGGATGCAGTTATGAATGAACTCGGTATCACTGTTCCTGTTGCAATCCATGCAGATCATTACGGTATAAAGGGGAGTCAGGATGTTGAAGCGGCAAGGACTGAAATCCCCTCCATGTTTGATGCCGGTATGACCTCTATTGCCATCGATGCTTCACATTTACCTGATGAGGAAAATCTCTTAGCAAACCTTACGCTTAACCCTTATCTGCCCAAATGGGCAGGGTATGAGACCGAGGTGGGTGAGATAAAGGGGAAAGAGGGCCTTTCCACTTCAGCGGAGGCACTATTTCTAATCCAGGGACTTAACGCACACGATATATTTCCTGACTGGATAGCTCTGAACAACGGGACCACCCACGGCATTGAGGCGAGCGATAAGGGTATTCAGGTCCCCTTGACAGCGGAGATTCACAATGCCTTAGCTCAGTATGATATATCGGGCGCCCAGCACGGGACATCCGGTAATAATTCGGAGCGTCTCAGAAATATTGCTCAGACCACCAGAACCACCAAGGCCAATGTGGCCACCGCCCTCCAGATGATTTCGTGGGGTGTCAAGGTCAATGAGTTTGGCAATGCGCTTTTAGATGAAAACGGTGAGTTTGTTAAGGTGTCGGAGGATGGCATGTCAGACCCTATGTGGAATGAAATAGTCGCCTTTGCAAAGTCCGAAGGTCTTAAAGGCGGTAACTACAAGAAGCTCAACCTTTCCTTTGAGAACAAGCTGTTAAGCCTTCCCCGCGATTTTCGTGACAGGATGTCAAAAGGGGTGGAAGAGTTTGTCTACGATCTGTTGACTGACGTATTTAACGCCCGGGACACGGCCCCCTTAGCCATTGAAGCAATTATCGAGGCAGGCTCCTATGACTTGGGTCCGAAGGGCACGCGAATCGAGGATCCAGACGAGTGGACAGAGAGCAAGATACATGAGCGGGCGGCCTCAGTAGACACAGATAAAGGCCCGGCAGGGGACTTTGATGATTAGCATGGCCGGAAACTCAACGATTGGGCCTACGCACCTCTGGATAAAAGAGATACAGGAGGAGGAGAGGGTTTCAGGTTGCTACTTAGTCAAAGAAAAGAGGGTGTTAAAAACCCGCAACGGTAAATCCTTCCTAAGCCTGACCCTGGCAGATAAAACCGGTGAGATCCCTGCCAAGGTATGGGAAAGGGCTGAAGAGCTTGCGACACTCTTTCAAGAGGGTGATATTATTCAGATTGACGGTCATGCCGGTTCTTACCGCGATCAGATCCAGATAACGATATCAGGGCTTGATCCGTTAAAGGAGAAACCAGACCCTGAGATCTTTTTGGAATCGACCCTTGAAGATCCATCCCAGATGATGCGTTCTCTGAGAGAAATCCTGAGAGGGGTAGAGGACGTTAATTTAAAGGGACTGGTTGACAGCTTTTTGGGAGACAGGAAGTTTGTGGCCCGGTTTAAGAAGGCGCCGGCGGCCAAAAGTTTTCACCACAGCTATTTGGGCGGTCTTTTAGAGCATACCCTGTCTGTTTGTCAGATGGCGATACAGGTGGCCGCACATTACCCGCAATTGAACAGGGATCTGCTGATCACATCAGCGTTTCTGCACGATATAGGAAAGATAAAAGAACTTGGATACGACCTCCAAATCGACTACACGGATGAAGGGAGGTTGGTCGGGCATGTTGTGTTAAGCGTGACCATGGTGGATGAGAAATTGAAGGGATTAAATGCATTTCCCGAGCCCCTGGCAATTCGATTGAAACACCTGATACTGAGTCACCATGGACAGTACGATTTTGGTTCCCCCAAGGAACCAAAGTTCTTAGAGGCCTTTGCCCTTAACCTTATTGATGACTTAGATGCAAAGATAAACGGTCTGAGCCGATTTATGGAAAGGGACCGGCACGAAGGGGTTTGGACCGAATTCAACAGGATGTTTGGGAAATACTTCCTGAAGGGAAACATTCAACCGATCCAAAAAACTCCAGAGAAGAGCACAAAAACAGACAACAAGCAAAGGACCCTGTTTTCTTCAGATGTAGACACCTAACCTGGAAAAGCCAGAACCAAAAAGGTCTCTCGCAAAGGCGCAGCAGGAACGGCGAAGCTCGCAAAGAAAAACAAAGAAAATTTTTTGTACTTTTTGCAAAGGATTTAATTGATAACTGTCTAATGCTGACAAACTCGTAAAAAGTCGGAATGACCCGTTTTCGTCATTCCCGCGAACGCGGGAATCCAGGAAAATAAACCACTTGTGAACTCCCGCTCCCCGATCGGAGTCGAGGACAAGCTTCGCGGGAGTGACGGTCTTGGAGACTTTTTACGAGACCATCAATCTTAATCGTAATCATAATCTAATAGGCTCTCATGATGTCTAAAGTTTTTTATCATGAAAAACTGCATGTGTACCAAGCATCCATCAAACTTCAAAAAACAGTCTAAGAACTCCTTACCCGTAACCCTGTCAAATTATGTCAAAAAGATCCGTGCCCGTCTCCCACATGTCATGCAACGGGACCGGCATCCCTTTGCCAGGCGGCTAAAGAATATCCTCAAAAAGAGTAAGGGGCGCGATCCGGACGAAAGGGCAATTCAGCAGCTCAAGTCTCTAAAAAAACGGATCGATGCCTCCATTTCGGAAAAGGATCTCCGTTTGCAGGAGCTTCCAAAGGTATCATACCCCGAAAACCTGCCTATCACGGCCAAAAAAGACACCATTGTCGATGCCATTCGGAAACATCAGGTGGTCATCATTTCCGGTGACACAGGTTGCGGCAAAAGCACCCAGATACCCAAAATGTGCTTAGAGGCAGGGATGGGGATTGGAGGCAAGATAGCCTGTACCCAGCCCAGACGGATTGCCGCCACCACTATAGCCAGACGGATTGCGGAGGAGCTCGGAGAAGAGATCGGGCGGTCGGTGGGGTATAAGATACGTTTTAAAGATCGAACCAGTCGCTATGGTTATATAAAGGTTATGACCGATGGGATGCTGTTGGCTGAAACGCAGCAGGATCCCCACCTCAATGAGTATGACACCATCATTGTGGACGAGGCCCATGAGAGAAGTCTCAATATCGATTTTATCTTGGGTATTTTGAAAACCCTCCCCATGAAACGGAGAGATCTCAAGCTCATCATCACCTCCGCCACCATCGACACGGAAAAATTCTCCGAGGCCTTTGACGGAGCCCCGGTTATACAAGTCTCCGGCCGTCGATATCCGGTGGTTGTAGAATATCTGCCCGTAGACCCTGAACAACAGGACAGGGGTGAGACAACCTATGTGGACATGGCCATCAAGGGTGTTGAAATGGTGAGAAACAGGGGACAGGCGGGAGATATCCTTGTCTTTATGCCCACTGAGCAAGATATCATCGAGACCTGTGAACGCCTTGAGGCCCGGAATCTGACAGGGACCAGTGTATTACCCCTCTTTGCGAGGCTTCCCAATGCCCGGCAACGCCGGATTTTTGCGCCTTTTGCGGGACAGAAGATTATTGTCTCAACAAACGTTGCCGAGACCTCACTGACGATTCCCGGCATAAAAGTTGTAATTGATACGGGGTTGGCCCGGATCTTGCGGTATCTGCCCAGGACCCGCACCACCAGCCTCCCTGTGAGCCCCATTTCAAGGAGCAGTGCAGATCAGCGTAAAGGCCGGTGCGGCAGGCTGGAAAATGGGTTTTGTATCCGGCTTTACTCCCAAGAGGACTACGACACCCGTCCCGAATTTACAGACCCTGAGATCCTGAGATCGAACCTTGCAGAGGTCATTCTCCGCATGATCTCTCTGAGGTTGGGGCACATCGCGTCCTTTCCCTTTTTAGACAGACCCAATCCGAGAAGCATAAAAGACGGGTTTGACCTCTTAGCGGAACTCGGGGCCGTTGTTCGAAAGAACGGGGGTGTGTCTCTGACCGAAAAAGGCCGTATAATGGCTAAAATGCCCATTGGCCCTAAAATCTCCCGGATGATACTTGAGGCCCAGGAGGAAGGCTGCGTCCATGACGTTGCCGTGATAGCCTCGGCGCTAAGCATTCAAGATCCCAGGGAAAGGCCCCTTGAAAAGGCAGGCCAGGCCGATCAGAAGCACACCCGATTTAAAGATCCGGATTCCGACTTCATAACCCTGCTCAATATCTGGAACTATTATCATCGCTCGTGGGAGACACTCCGGACCCAGAATAAGATGAGGAAATTTTGCAAGGAGCACTTCCTTTCCTTTGTGCGCATGCGTGAATGGCACCATATCCACCAACAGCTATCGAGTATATTAGAGGAACAGGGCATTAAGGACCAAAACCGATATGCAGACCGGCCTGGGGAGGATAGATATGCCTGCATTCACCGCTCCATTTTGAGCGGATATCTGTCCAATATAGCAGTGAAAAAAGACAAGAACTTCTATCAAGCGGCCAGGGGGAGAGAGGCCATGGTTTTTCCGGGGTCAACACTTTTTAACAAGGGTCCTGAGTGGATCGTGGCGGCAGATATGGTTAAGACTTCCAGGCTTTTTGCCAGAACCGCCGCAAAGATCAACCCTGAATGGTTAGAAAGACTGGGTGGCGGTCTGTGCAAGTCCTCTTATTCCAATCCACATTGGGAAAAAAAACGGGGAGAGGTCCGTGCCCACGAACAGGTAAGCCTGTACGGATTGGTCATTGTGCCCCAAAGGTCTGTATCTTACGGATCTATCGACCCCCTTGCCTCTCACGATATATTCGTGAGATCTGCCCTTGTGGAAGGGGATGTGAAGAACGACTTGCCTTTTCTGATTCACAACCAGGGGCTAATAGAAGAGATTAGAGGGATGGAAGAGAAGGTCCGCAGGCGGGGGATGTTGGTCAGCGATGATGTGATGGCAGCGTTCTATTCAGAAAGGCTGGCCGGGGTTTATGATATCCGGACCATGGAAAAAAGGATCAAAGATCGGGGCAAAGATGACTTTCTCAAAATGACCGAGGCGGATATCGTGATAACCTATCCGGATGAAACAGAGCTTGCCCAGTATCCGAATGAAATGACCATTGGCCGCAGCGCCATCAAATTCTCCTATAAATTTGCGCCGGCCAAGCCCGATGACGGCGTTACCATGAAGGTTCCATCCAGTATGGCATCTCAGGTTTCACCGGATCAATTAGACTGGGTGGTCCCAGGGCTTTTCCGGGAAAAGATCACCGCCCTTATCAAAGGGCTGACCAAACAATATCGAAAACAGCTTGTCCCTGTTTCAAAGACCGTGGACATTATTATGGCGGAGATGGAAAGGAGATCAGAGCCCCTCCTTTCGACCCTCGGAAGGTTCATCTATCACCGCTTTGGCGTAGATATCCCTGCCTCCCAGTGGCCTGCCTCAGAGATTCCAGACTATCTGAATATGCGTGTTTCCATCCTTGATCATCAAGGCCGGGAAATCCGAGCAGGAAAAGACGCTTCCATTCTCAATGGATATGCCCCCTGCGCATCACACGCACAAGTCGAACCGGAAACTTGGGAAAGAGCAAAGGCAAAGTGGGAGAAAAAGGGGATTATGTCCTGGGATTTCGGAGACCTGCCTGAGACCATTTCTATGGAAACCAGTCTGTTGGCATATCCCGGCCTCGAGCCGGCAGCAAGAGGGATTAACGTCCGTCTTTTCAAGAACAGTGCAGAAGCATCAGAGACACACAGAAAAGGTGTTAAGGCCCTTTTTATGATTCGCTTTAGAAAGGATCTAAAGTTCCTGAAAAAGGATCTTAAACTCCCTGAAACCAGTTCTGCCAAAGCCGCTTATTGGGGGGGGGGTCACACAGTCGAAAAAGGGATGTATGACAACATCATGGACCGTTTTTTCCTCCTGAATATCCGAACCAAAGAAGGTTTCAGGAACCATGCATCTGCAATAGGCCGGTCGATTTTACATGAAGGTCGTTCATTAATGGAACGGACCGAAAGGGTCCTGGATGCCTGCCATAATGTGAGGCAGAATCTTTATTTGATTCAAACGGCAAACAGGTCCAACCCTCCAGTACAGGCATTTGTTTCCCGGCTCACAAGAGAATTGGAAGGACTGGTTCCAAAGGATTTCTTAGATCGATATGCCCCGGATCGTATCGCCCATCTCCCCCGTTATCTGAAGGCATTGAAGATCAGGGTGGAGCGTGGGGCCTATGACAGGGAAAAGGATCAGGAAAAGGCCGCCCGGATAAAGCCCTTCACCGAGGGCTTGCGCAGAAATCTTCCAGACATCTCTTCCAGAGCCTCTTTGGAAAAACGTAAAAGCTTCGAAGAATTCTTCTGGATGGTAGAGGAGTTTAAGGTATCTGTCTTTGCACAGGAGTTAAAGACCCCCTTTCCGGTGTCGGCCAAACGATTGGAAAAGAAGTTGCGAGAGGTTGAAAGGATGGTGTAGCATGAGAACTGGGTGGCGGTGGCCGCCTACTGCGATGAATGCCCGGTGTTGAAAAAGACCTTGAACAAGGAACATGCCCATTACCCTCTGGCCACCAGAAGGGAATGACAGGGCAGGTTTAAGAAAGGAGAAAGAGCCATGAACATACTTAACCTCTATTTTTCATCCACCGGAAACACGGAAAAGGTGGCATTGAGGATCGAAAAAACCATTCGGGACTTGGAGTCTGCCCTTAACGAGCCATATCTTGATCTGAATCATTTCTCCCTTCATCTCCACCCACCTCCGCTCTCGTTTTGAGTTACGGTAGCAAGCCCGCAAACAAAATGGGTTAAAACCCACCTGGAAAAGTCTTAAAATGTGACCTTTCATTATCTTTGAAATTCCTCCAATCTGTCCCCTAATACCACAGATATTTCTTCGCAAATCCTTGTAATATTAGCCCAGGAATCAAAAGGAGGTTTAATTCCTTTGTATTGAGAAAGGTCAATCCTATCGAGATCACCCGGTTTAGGCTCCGCAAGCTGCCGAACAAGTTGAACAAGAGGTGAAGCCTGCTTACCCCTTATCAAATCCGAATAATAAGAATTAAAGTCTTTTAAAGCATCGATTGTGCCTTCCATCCTGATATGTTTTGACAAGGTTGCGAAATCAATATAATCGCGAGTAGCATTGCGAGAAATTATCATCCATCCCTTAGTTCTCAGCATCTCGGGTATAGTCGGCGTAGTTATTGATTTACCGCCTATATCTATAGTCTCTGTCTCTAATGGACGGTTTCGCCTCAGTTGACGAATGCCGGTTTCAACTCCTTGAAAGCTTCCTAAAATCAATTTTGGTGGATTGATACGGGCTGTTTTCCAATCGTCTCTGCCTTCAAGAAAATCGAGGACTTCTGCATAATTATCTTTTAGGTTTGACAAAATATGATCCGCATCAAAAGAATAACGATGCTGGAGATGTATAGCAGCGGCACTGCCGCCAATCATAACACTTCCGGGAAGAAGTCCCTGAATATTCGCCGCCGCCTCAAGGAGTTTCTCCCACCGTTCCCAATAAATTTCGCTATTCTCTGCCATAAAGCTTGTTTAGATATAGTTTGAAAAATCTTGGCCAACCATATACATCTGAATGCGGTATGGCCCTTCTCACTGCATTGGCAGCCTTGGAATTTCTCTTTACTTCGCGAATGAGAGCACAAATATCATCCTCCGAGCCACGTTCCCATATAGAGTGTACGACGGCTACACCCCATTCGTTATCTTTTGTGTTGATATGGCGATGTTCCATTGAAAATGACCTTAAGCTAAGCGTGAGCGTTCATTGTTCAGAATTTCCTTAGTGGAATTCCACAGGGTCAGCAAGTGTGGAGCATAGCATCTGCCCTTGACATAGGGCATTTTCTCCTGAATCACTCTGTCGCCTTAATATTTATGCATCCTACCATATTCATTTTTATGTTGCAAGTGACTGATATGATTAGGGGCAACTCAAAGCAGGTTATGAAACGAGACAAATCAAAACACCTCTTATCTTCATCCCGATCTGTTTCAGGTCTTCAGCATAGATTCCCATCTATCGAGTGGAGGTAGTCTGACATGAAAGCTGAACTTATCAGCAAGAAAATACATTTATGTATTGTTAATCCCTTGCAATGCACACAAATGTATATCTTCCTCTTAGCTCGACTCTTGATTATATGAGATAACAGATTGAAATCGATACACTTTTAATGAATTCTTTCTGTTTGGCATTGGGTTTGCAAAGACAACAATTTGAAAAAGCATTAATACAGGATGAAGTGTTCTTCAAAATCGCCGTCAATTCGGTTTGATGAACTCGTAAAAAGTCAAAAAGTTAGGAATTTGGTGCAATTATAGTAAGGCTAACTATTGATAATAATTCGCAATCCCTGAATATCTCAATTCCTAAAGCCATGTAAAAAGGACTTTTTACATGGACGTCCTATTTGGTTTAAAAATTATTGAAAACTGAAGCAATTAGCGAAAAGGTACGATTTTGCCTTTTCGCTTTTTAGTACCACTGACATACCTTTGGTTATTTTAGCATAACTTAATTTCTACAAAATAGATTTTATATTGCAAATCTGGAGTTAATTAAATATATTACAGGTTTTATTTTCGTCATAAGTGTGCTTTCGCGAGCACTTCAAAAGAAAGGATTCTACTCGCTAATGATCAAAGAACAGCAGCTTACCTTAGCGCTTTTTTACTGTCAGAATGTCCCGAAAAGCGGAGAGAAAGACAGACAGGCCTTGGAGGAAGAATTTGGGAAATCCATACGCCTTTTTCCTATTCCGTGCAGCGGAAGGCTGGACGCAGTTCATCTATTAAAGGCCCTGGAAAGAATTGCCGATGCGGCCTTTATTATTACATGTCCTGAGGGTGCCTGTCGTTATTTTGAGGGAAATCACAGGGCTAAGAAGCGGGTGGAGAGGACAAAGAAGATCCTTTCCGATATCGGGTTAGAACCGGAACGTGTGGGAATTATTATAGGATCGAAAGAGGCACCTAAGACCTTGGCCGAATTAGCAAAAGAAATTTTCAATAAGATATCTCAAATGGGTCCATCCCCTGTTTTGAAATAGGGATAAAGGAGGAGAAAGGTATATGATAACTGCGGAACAGAAACCGATGGATGAGATCAGGGGGATGATCGCCCCTTATAAACGGATTCTTGTCTTGGGTTGTGCCTCCTGTGTGGCCGAATGCGCGGTAGGGGGGGAGAAAGAGACAGCCATGTTAGCGTCCGCCCTGCGAATGGCAGCCAGGATGGAGAAGCAGGAGGTCGAGATCGAGGAAAAAACCATAGATCGTCAGTGCGTAAATGAGTTTATCGTCCTGTTGGATGATATTATTGATAAATATGATACCATCCTCTCTTTGGGATGCGGGGCCGGGGTCCAGGCGGTCGGTGATATGTTCCCGGAGATTCCTGTGATCCCTGCCCTTAATACCGAATTCCTGGGTGAGACCAAAAACCAGGGGTTATGGGTGGAGAACTGCCTTGGATGCGGGGATTGTATGCTCTACTATTTTGGCGGTGTCTGTCCTTTGGCGCGGTGTTCCAAGCAACTCTTCAACGGGCCCTGTGGGGGCTCGGTGAATGGTAAGTGTGAAATTAACCCCGATCTGGATTGCGCGTGGCAGCTAATCATCGACCGTCTGTCAACGTTTGGCGCATTAGACAGGCTTGAAGAGGTCTACCCTCCAAAGGACTGGTCAAAAAAGCAGGGTAGCGGACCCAGAAAGATCGTCAGAGAAGATCAGCAAAGGTGAAAGAGATGAGCCATTTGAAACAGATATTGGAACGAGGCGAGTTTGCAGTGACCGCGGAGTGTGGGCCCCCAAAGGGAGCAGACCGGGATGTTGTTCTCAAAAAGGGAGAGATATTGAGGGACAAAGTGGATGCGGTGAATGTCACCGACAACCAGACCGCTATTGTCAGGATGAGCAGTCTTGCGGCGTGCAGCCTGTTAGAGAGAGCAGGCCTCGACCCTGTTCTCCAGATGGTGGTGAGGGACCGGAACCGGATTGCGCTGCAGTCCGACATTCTCGGAGCATCCGCCATTGGGATCAGGAATCTATTATGCCTGTCAGGCGATCATCAGTCCTTTGGAAACCAGCCTCAAACCGTTGGTGTCTTTGATCTAGATTCTATCCAGTTCCTGCAGGCGGTAAGGATAATGCGGGATGAGGGGACTATTATAGGGGGAGACGAATTGAGCGCCCCGCCCGATTTGTTTATCGGTGCCGCGGCCAATCCTTTTGCAGACCCGCTGGAATTCAGAGTAACCCGACTTGCCAAAAAGATCAAAGCAGGGGCTGATTTCATCCAGACCCAGTGCATATATAACCTGGACCGGTTCGAGTCCTGGATCTCTATGGCGATGGACAGGGGATTGCCTGAGAAAGTGTATATCCTCGGCGGGGTAACTCCCCTTAAATCTCCCGGCATGGCCAAGTATATGAAAAACAGGGTTTCGGGCATGAATATCCCTGATGAGATTATAAAGAGAATGGAAGGGGTCCCCAAAGACAAGCAAAAGGAGGAAGGGATCCGGATATGCGTGGAGACCATTTTGAGACTAAAGGAGATTCCCGGAGTGAAAGGGGTCCATATCATGGCCATTGAATGGGAAGATGCGGTAGGGGAAATCGTTGAAGGGGCAGGCCTGCTGCCGAGGCCCGGTATCTGATGGTGAAGAGGAGATAATGATGCCATCCAAATATTCTATACACACCCATACTGCTCCTCATCGTTTCAAATCGGTTACCAAATCCGGTATTATTGCCTGGGAAGAGGGGTGCCTCAAGTGCGCGGTCTGCGTGAAAACGAGGTGCGTCTATGGGGTGTATGATAATCGAAATCTCGATCCGTTGCAGATGATCGACTCCATTGATAATGAGTGCATGAACTGCTTGAGATGTGTCCAGGGCTGCCCCAAGGAATTGATCCACAAATCCCTCAACCCTGAATACCAGGCCCTGGGGGATCCCTATTGGAGTCCGGATATTATCTCCAAGCTGTGGTATCAGGCAGAGACCGGGAGAATCCCTGTCTCAGGCGCAGGATACCCCGGGCCTTTCAGCGGCCCCGGATTCGATTCCATGTGGACCGACATGTCAGAGATCGTCAGACCGACCCGGGACGGTATCCACGGCCGTGAATATATCAGCACTGCCATAGACTTAGGCAGAACAGCGCGGCATATCACCCTTAATGATGAGGGCATGCCTGAGCACGATTATTCTCAAATCTATGATATTCCTCTCCCCATCATACTGAAGATGCCGTCATTCGGCGCAGTCAATGAAGATACCATCAAGGGCTGGACCATGGCCACAAAGCGCCTGGGAACTCTCATGGCCCTTCCTCAAGAGATAATTAATTCAGCTCCGGATGACTCCGATCCATTGTTAGTCCCGATGCTTTCCCCTGAAGAATCCAAATCCTACGCCATCCCGAAAGAGACCCGAATGGTAGAGGTCCCCTGGAGCGAAAAGTGGGCAGGGGTCATTGAGGAAATAGAGAGAGCATACCCCTCCCTCTTGATCTCAGTAAGGATCCCAATGGATGAGAAGGTCGAAGAGAAAGCCCTCTCCCTGGCACGCAATGGTGTCTCGATAATTCACTTAGAGGCAGCCGAGAACGGACTTTTCATGGATGAAGGTAAGCAATATTTGAAAGATGGGATCCGTTCTGTCCATTTGAAACTCGTAGAGGCCGGCATCAGGGACGAGATTACTCTTCTCGCCAGCGGCGGTATTGCCATGGCAGAGCATGTAGCTAAGGCCATTATCTGTGGGGCAGATGCGGTCTTGATTGATTTTCCCATTCTCATAGCCCTTGAGTGCAGGATGTGCCGGCGGTGTACAAAAGGATTAGACTGCCCTGTTGAAATCGACCGGGCATCTCCATCCTGGGTGGCATCGCGTGTTATAAACCTTGTGGGCGCCTGGTATAATCAGCTTTTGGAGGTGATGGGGGCCATGGGGATTAGAGATGCCCGCAGACTCAGGGGAGAGGTGGGCCGAGCAATGTTTTTCGAAGAGTTAGACCGAGCCACTTTTGGATCCATGGGAGAAGTGGAGGAGGGATGTGAACTTGAGTAGTAATGCCTTTAAATTACCGGAGGCGGTAAGGACTGGGTCCAGGTTCAGAAACGCCATAGGAAAATATCGGCTCAACAGGACCGACGATTGTATCGCCTGCGGAAAATGTGTTGAGATCTGTCCCTATGGCGTTCATGTCATGAGAAGGGGCCAGGTATTTGTGGAGAACCACCACCTGTGTGTGGGCACTGAATGTCCCGAGCCCTGCCATGCGGCCTGTCCGGTTCACGCCCTAACCCTCAGGAGAAACCCTGACTTCGATGCGATGGGTGATTTCAGATGGACCCCGGATCTCTTGGCCAGCACCTGGCATATGGCCGAGTTCAGCGAGATGCCCCCAAAGCATCTTGAGTACAAAATCGGCGGATCGGCCGGGGGGTTTGACAAGCTGCGCATCAAATTCCCGCCTGTTGAAAAAGAAGATAAATCCCTGCTCGAAGCGGATGATGAACTGGACATGGGCGTTGAATTGAACAGAAGAGATGATAATGCCCACAAGATCAGGATAGAGGTCCTCTTCTATGGTGGGGGTATGTCCTACGGTTCGGTAAGCATCACGACCATGCTCAGCCGGATCAAGGCGGCAGCGGCCCTCGGGACCTTCTGTTGCACTGGCGAGGGGGGCTATCCCGATGAACTCAAGCCCTATGACGATCATGTGATCACCCAGGTGGCTACCGGGCTTTTTGGGGTGAGGGAAGAGACGATTCAGAGGGTCAAGATCGTTGAGTTTAAGTATGCCCAGGGTGCAAAGCCCGGCCTCGGGGGGCATCTTCTCGGAGATAAGGTAACCCCGGGCGTAGCCCGTATGCGGGAGGCAGTGGTTGGATACCCCCTATTTTCGCCCTTCCCTTTCCACAGCGTGTATTCGGTGGAAGACCACAAAAAACATGTGGACTGGATAAAGGCTATGAACCCTAAGGCATTAGTGTCTGTCAAGGTATCTACCCCCACTGACGTGGATATGGTAGCCGTGGGAAGCTATTATGCCGGGGCTAATATTATCCATCTTGACGGAAGCTATGGCGGTACGGGAGCGGCCCCGGATATTGCCAAGAAAAACATTGCCATGCCCATTGAATACGCCTTGCCCAAGGTGCATCGCTTCTTAGTGGAAGAAGGGGTCAGAGACAAGATCACTGTGATCGCCAGCGGCGGGCTCAGGACCCCCCATGACGTTGCCAAGGCTATCGCCCTGGGCGCCGACGGGGTGTGCACAGGGACTGCTGATTTGGTGGCATTAGAGTGTATCCGCTGTCACAACTGCGAGAGCGGCAGGGGTTGTGCCCGGGGGATTGCCACAACAGACCCGGAGTTGATAACGCTGATGGACCTTGACTGGGGGACCCAGCGTATCATCAATATGTTTCTGGCGTGGCGAAAAGAGCTGATAAGGATCTTGAAGAGGCTCGGTATGAAAAGCCTTAAGGAGTTAGTGGGACGTACAGACTGTCTGGTTCACTTAGATTATATGAAGAGAAGTGACTAAAGTGACTAAAATTTGATGATCAACAAGATGAAACAAATTGATCCTGTAGATCCTGTAAATCCTGTCAAAAAGAAGCAGGTTTTAATGATGACGCGAAAACAAATGATAGAAGAAATTATACGGTCCAGGGAAACGCTTGTGGAAGGGTTACCTTCGAGGCCCTATTATGAAACCGAGGCCGAAGGGGGCTGTGGTGTAACAGGGTTTGCCTGCAACATTCCTGTGAGGGGAAAGCATATCTTTGAACCCTCCAAGCAAATGCATAACAGGGGGAATGGACGCGGAGGCGGTATTGCGGCCATGGGGTTTGATCCGAGGATGTTGGGGGTTTCAGAAGAGATCCTGAATGATGACTATATCCTTCAGATCGCGGCTCTTGAGGAGGATGTGACAGATGACTTGGAGCGGCGATTCATAGAGCCTTATTTTAGTGTCCATTTCTCTGAACGTATCCCCCATATAAACGATTACAGGGATATCCGGGGTCTGAGGGTTCGGCCGCCAGAGGTCTTTCGGTTTTTTGTGCGGGTGAAGCAGGAGGTTCTTGCCGCATTCATGGCCAAGAACGGCATGACAGAGATGGGAATGCGCCAGGCCGAGGATGAGTTTGTCTACCAGAACAGCTTCAAAATCAACAAGGCCTACTATGATGCCTATGGGAGCCAGAGGGCCTTTGTACTTTCCCACGGCCGCAACTTTTTCATCCTCAAGATAGTTGGCTATGCCGAGCAGGTGGTCCAGTACTACAAACTTGACAATTTCAAGGCGCATATCTGGATAGCTCACCAGCGTTATCCCACCAAGGGACGAGTTTGGCATCCGGCCGGGGCACATCCCTTTATCGGCCTGAATGAGGCCCTTGTCCATAATGGCGATTTTGCCAATTATCATTCAGTGGCCGAGTATCTGAGACAGAAGAACCTGTACCCTCTTTTCCTTACTGATACAGAGGTATCTGTCCTCCTCTTTGATCTCTACAGCCGCACATACGGGTATCCTTTAGAATGGGTCATCGAGGCCCTCGCCCCCACCATGGAGAGGGATTTTGACCAGTTGCCGGCAGACAAACAGCGGTTATACCGGGCCATTCAGGCCACCCATATTCACGGGTCTCCTGACGGTCCCTGGTTTTTTATTATTGCGAGGAATGACACCCAAAATGAGCGTCTTCAGCTCATTGGAATTACAGATACCGCCATGCTCAGACCCCAGGTCTTTGCCCTCCATGAGGGCCAGGTTCAGGTGGGGCTGATATGTTCTGAAAAACAGGCCATAGACGCCACTCTGAAAAGCTTAGCAGCAGAAGATCCCCGCGTGGGGACCGTGGCAGATCGATGCTGGAATGCCCGCGGGGGCAGCCATACCGACGGAGGCGCCTTTATCTTCAACCTTGAAAAAAAGGAAGAGGGGAGCCTTGAGAGGAGACTGACTTGCGTTGACAAGTTTGGCCGCGAGATCACCGCACCCGAGGGCCAGTCACCCTATCTTCCAGGGCAGGTCTACTATCTGGTGGAGGGTGATGAAAAGGATCGGTTTGACATATCCGGCTTTTTTGATCTCCAGCGACCGGACCTGTTGTACGATTATGTGAAAGATGGAATCAGCGCCTGGGACTATTCAGACCTTATGGATTGCCTGAAGGAGATAAAGGGGTGGGCATTAAAAGGCGACGCCTACTTTGAGGTGACCCTCTCTGCCCTGACCCGGCTGTTGGACAGGCGTTATCCTACCTATGACAAGAAGCGTCGCTCTGTCCTGCAGATGATCAACCAGACCTTGGATGCCATATTCCATCATTTTCCATCCCTTGCAAGGGAAGATGTAAAGTCCGCGTATCGCCTGATAGACTGGGAGACCCGACAGTTTTTCCGTGGGCCTGCTTATGAAGAGAAGGTATTGATCATTGACGCATCCCTCTTCCCCCCGGAAGGTGACAACTGTGACAGCCGTCTGTTGTCAGAGGCCTTTTTCAGGGGATGGCGGCGATTTATCGTATTCGGGCTTAAAGGACAGCGTTTTCACGGGTGTGGCCTGGGGCCTGACTCGGGCGGTGTACGTATAGACATCTATGGCAGTTCGGGTGACTATCTCGGTTCAGGGATCGACGGTCTTACTGTTCACGTCCATGGGGACGCCCAGGACCAGCTCGGGCAGATCATGAAGTCGGGAAAGATGGTCATTTACGGAGATGTGGGTCAGACGTTTATGTACGGCGCCAAAGGGGGTGAAGTCTATGTGATGGGCAATGCCGCCGGCCGGCCGCTTATCAATGGAGTGGGGCGACCGCGTGTTGTCATAAACGGCACCTGCTTGGACTACCTCGGCGAGTCCTTCATGGCAGGAGATCCCCACGATGGAGGCGGATTCGTGGTCTTAAACGGGGTCGGGTTTGATGACCAGGGCGCTGTCAGACCGGTTCCCACGCCTTACCCCGGGTCCAATCTCTTTTCATTGGCATCCGGGGGCGCAATATTTGTCCGGGATCCGTTTCATCTCGTGGATGAACAGCAACTGAACGGGACCGAGATTGTGCCGCTGGACGAACGGGATTGGAGTCTGATCCTGCCATTTCTCAAGGAAAATGAACGTCTGTTCGGGATTTCCATTGAACACGACCTCCTCAAGGTGGAGGGGGAACAAAAAAGTTCTTTAGAGGTCTATCGAAAGGTAAGACCCAAACAGGTGGACTATGTGGAGCAGGACGGTCTGGAAGAGTGGGATGTGGATAAATCAGTAAGTAGTTGAGTTACTAAGGAGATATTTAATATGAAAAAAATCGAAGCGATTATTAAACCTTTCAAATTAGATGATGTCAAAGATGCCGTGCTCAAGTTGGGGGTAAGCGGGATTACTATCACAGAGGTCAAAGGCTTCGGGAGGCAAAAGGGACACAAGGAGATCTACCGGGGGGCGGAATACGTGGTGGATTTCCTGCCCAAGATTAAGTTGGAAGTGGTGGTAGCTACCGATATTGCGCCTCGTGTTGTTGAGGTGATCAAAGAGCATGCTCACACCGGTGAGATAGGAGACGGAAAAATATTTGTTATGTCTGTAGAGAAGGCCGTCCGTATCCGTACCGGTGAGGAGGACCGAGACGCCATCTGATATCTCGAAAAAAATGCAAGATAGAGTAAGAGAGTTCTTGAATTCAAGGGAATCTCTCACCAAGACCTATCTGACGCAGGGTTCCGGGCTTGAAGCGGCCCATGCATATTCTAATCTAATGGATCGCTTTGTACGTGCCCTCTTTCTTGAGGCCGGTTTCAGAGAAAGGATAAAAGAATCCGGGCAAGAGCCATTGGCAGTGGTGGCCTTGGGGGGATATGGAAGGCGAGAACTCTGTTTTCATTCCGATGTTGATCTCTTAGTGATTCATCAGGGCCGGCTCTCGGCAGAGATGAACGAGATCATCCCACGTGCGATTTACCCCCTTTGGGATGCCAAATTAGAAGTGGGGCATTCCATCCTGACTGTCCCTGAATCCATCCGCCTGGCCTTTAACGATTTCAGGGTCCTCACCGCCCTGATTGACAGCCGGTTTCTGTTGGGTTCTCGATCATTCTACCGGCTTTTCAGGGAGGCCTTCTGGTCACGTATTTACCGGGAAAAATCCTCTTTATTAGAGAGATTCCTCATTTATCAGCAGGAACGGGAAGACAAATACCATAGCGAAGCCTACTTTGTGGAACCTGATATCAAGGATGGATTGGGAGGACTCAGAGACCTGCATTTCATGGCCTGGATGGCCCGGGTATATTTCAGGTGCAAACGATTCAGCGAAATACGACGTTTTGCGGTTTTTTCCCATTTTGAATTCAATAAATTGGCCCATTCCAGGAGCTTTCTTTTGAAGGTGAGAAATCATCATCATCTTTTGGCCAACCGGAAAGAGGATCGGTTGTTGCTTGCCTGCCAGAAAAAGATATCCCAGGATCTCGGTTATAAGGATGGCCCTTATATTGAGGGGCCTGAAAAGCTTATGAGAGACCTCTACCTCCACATGAACAGAATCCGATATGGTCATGATGAATTCAAGGTAAAGGCCCTGGACCTGATCCATCCTCTTCCCCCGGAACTGGTCCAGGATCAAATCACCCCGGAATTCCAGGTGATAAAGGGGAATGTGGTCCTGAAGGAGGGGGCACTCTCGGAAAAGGACCCTTCAGTGATTTTAAGGGCCTTGAAAGAGGCCAACCAGAGGGGCCTTTTCTTAGGTTCAGGGTTTATCTGGGAGTCAAAAGGGATTATTGCCAAAAAAGGCAAGGATCTGCTCAAGTCCTTAGGTGCGAGGGAACTGTTTTTGAAGATCTTATTAGAACCAGAGAACCCCAAGATCATCAGGCTCATGCTCGAAATGGGATTGCTTACCCTCTTTATCCCTGAATTTAAGCGGATCAGGAACCTGGCCGAGTTCGGGTTCTATCATGTCAGGACCGTGGATCTTCATTCGTTGAAGGCCTTAGACGTACTATATCGCATCTCCCGAGGGGCCTATGATGAGCAATGGCCACTGTTTAAAAACGTTTTCAGAGATCTGGAACACCCGGATTGGCTTTTCTTGGCAACGCTTCTTCACGATATTGGAAAGGGACATGGTAAGGATCATTCCAAGAAGGGGGCCGAACTTATCCCCGGGATACTTAATCGGTTCGGCATTGGGAAAAAAGCGATGGAGGTCGTTTCCTTTTTGATTGCACAGCACTTATTCCTTGTCAATATTTCACAGCACCGGGACTTAGGCGATGAGAAGACCTCTGTTCAGGCGGCCCAGCTTATCCAGGACAAGGACGTGCTGAGGATGTCCTTCCTCCTGAGCGTGGCTGACAGTTTCTCGACCGGTCCGATGGTGCGCAACGAGTGGAAGACCATACTCCATAGAATAGCGTTTTATCAATCGTTGCAGTCAAAATATAGTCTGTTATTCTGTTTCATGCAAGGCTTACAATTCAACGTATTGCAATGATTGATAAAATGTTGAACTGTACCAGCTATAGATGAGAGGACCTATCTTTGTTGGAGCCTATGGGGATTGTATAGATTTTACAAGGACAATCCTATGGAAGGAAGCTACCAATACAGACATAGAAAAACCCGTGTTTATAGGATTGAACATCGGCTGACTGGTAATTTTTGACATAAAAGCCTCAAAGGGTAACGGTTACGATTCGAAAAGACTTGACTTGGGCAAACGTCTCCCCTTGCGCCCAAACGGCACTTTTTGACAATGACGCCTACGTAAAGAAAACTGTTACAATAAATTCCTATTCGGTTTTGGCAACTTTTTGATTAGTGTCATTTTTCCTTTCTTACATTTCGGGCAGCATGTAATATCCGTGCCAGTCAATCGGAGCATCATTTCCTGGATCGTTTCTTTGACTTTTCCCGGTAATTTTGCCTCTGGGTTGATCAGTTTTCTCAAAACCGGAATGGCTTGCCTTTTATTTTTGTGGGCCAGAAACCCAAAATAGCGGATTTTCATAAAGCCTTTGGGAAGGATATGCAACAGGAAGCGCCGAATAAACTCATCGGCATTAACAGTCATCTCCCTGGTTTCCTTTTTTTTCCTATCCCGGTAGGTAAAGGTAACTTTCCCATTGTCAATAGAAACGATGC
>Ga0222665_1000438_pt1 | contig 25444 bp, 16 predicted proteins | sample AntAcemetagen653_FD_179853 | JGI IMG/M metagenome (GOLD analysis project Ga0222665, IMG submission 179853) | Saline water microbial communities from Ace Lake, Antarctica - #653 | ecosystem: Environmental > Aquatic > Non-marine Saline and Alkaline > Saline | place: Antarctica: Ace Lake...
ATATGATTTCGGGCTTACTCAAGTCTTGATTTTTTGTTTGTTTAATACAAAAAGCAAATATACAACAGAATTTATTTAGATTCAATATAAATTACATAACAGTGTGTACTTTAGATACTGTTACTAATCCGTATTTGTATAAACAATAAAACTTGGATAGTGCTTGCCCGAAAACGCCAATTTCTTCGTTATGCTTGTTCATTAAACCAATCATTTACAACAGTAAACTCATGGTTTTCTGAACTTCGCAAGCCTCGAACTTAACGTTTTCGGACTAAGCACTCCAAAACAATGAGTTTTCGTGAAAACACTAACTAAATATAATTGCTTTAACAGGAGTTATTCGTGTAATGATATATGATGGAATTATTAGCATTAAAACACAAACAATCAATGTTCCTGAATTTATCAATATCAAATTTGTGAGACTTAAATTTATCGTGACATAAGAAACAAAATACGATTCAACAGGCAATGAGATTAACTTGAAATATTTTTGAAGCAAACATATTCCGATACCAAAAATATTTCTGTTAACAGAAACTTTACGGTAATAAAGTGAATCGTCCTGAAAAATATTTTCCCTTATTTCCTATATACCCTTATCCCTCTCATTCTAACTAAATCTAATTGCTTTAATTGGGGAAATTCGAGTGATTATATATGATGGAATTATTAACATTAAAACGCAAACAATCAATGTTCCTGAATTTATAAATATCAAATTTGTGAGACTTAAATTTATCGGGACATAAGAAACAAAATACGATTCAACAGGCAGGGAGATAAGTTTAAAATATTTTTGAAGAAGACATAATCCTATTCCAAAAATATTTCCGAGAATCATTCCTTTTCCGATTATATAAACTGCATTATAAAGAAATATTTTTCTGATACTCCAATCTTTACTGCCGAGGGCTTTCAATATTCCAATCATATTTGTACGTTCGAGAATTAAAATCAACAAAGTAGAAATCATAGTGATTGCTGCTACTGCTACCATTAAAACCAAAATAACCCAAACATTAATATCCTGAAGTTCTAACCAATCAAATATTTGAGGGTAAAGTTGTTTGATGGTTTGCGTATCAAGATCGTAGCCAATCTTATTATAAATATACCGACCCAAGTCATCCAAATCATCAAAATCATCAATAATTACTTCAAAACCTGAAATCATATCATCGCTCCAATTATTAATTTTTTGAATATGTTTAATATCTCCAACTATAAACATTTTATCGAATTCTTCAAGTCCGGTTTCAAAAATCCCTTCGATTTCAAATTTTCTACCTCTCGGACTGCTTTGCCCTTGGCTAAGAAAATACATTCTGACAGCATCTCCGGCTTTAAATTTCATTTTTGAAGCAATAGATTTCGAGATCAGAATTTTATTGGTTTTAACCGAGTCGTGTATTTCAAAAGTCTTGCCTTCAATAATTTTATCTTTGAAAAACGACCAATTATAATCGCTGTCAACACCTTTTAAAACAATTCCCTGAATTTGGTCATCGGTTTTTATTATTCCGGCTTTATTAGCAAAAACCTGAATATGTTTTATGCCTTCAATGGTGTCGAGCGAAGGATAAAATGTTTGAAATTTTGTAATCGGCGACGACTCGATAGACAGATTCGAATCATAGTTTCCAATTTGAATATGCGAACCGAAACCTATAACCTTATCTCTAACCATTATTTTAAAACCTGTTACAATTGCGATGGAAATAATCATAACAGATATGCCGAGGGCAATACCTGCAACGGCAACTTTAACAATCGGACGTGAAAAATTATCCTTGTTTTTGGATAAAATATGCTTTGTTATAAATAATTCGAAGTTCAATTTTAAATCTTTTTTTTATACCAACTGCAAAGCACGCTAAAAAACGCAAAATATTTTGTGTTGCTTTGCTCCCGAAAGCTTTCGGAATTGGCGGTTTATTTAATTAATCGAAAGCTGTTAAGTCCATTGATATGTAAAATGTTAATTTTTGAAATTTTATCAAAGTTTTATAATTTGTGAATCAGTAGCCATTTTGATATCATTCCCTCAAAATAGTTACCGACCCGCTAAGAGTTCTTTTAGTCAATCCGGTGAGTCGTATTTCGTAAACATCGCAAACATAGAAATAAACGCCCGCACTACAGTCGCTATTATTATTCTTGTTTTTTCCGTCCCAATTAATTTGGGGTTCATTTGTTTCAAATACAATTCGCCCCCAGCGATTAAAAATTTCCATCTCAATTCTTTCAACCGAAGTAAAAGGAAAAGGGATGAAGTAATCGTTATGCCCGTCATTATTAGGAGTGAAAACATTCGGAAGCTTATAAACAGAGCAACTGTCGATGTCGATGCAGACTATATTACTATAATCGCTTTCGTTACCAACTGAATCAATTGCCGTAACGGCATAACATCCGGCAATTGAAAAAGTTCCCTGATGGGTAAATGTAGTGTCATCGGCTCCGTAAATAGTCGTAAGTTTTGTTAATATTTCTTGATCATTTTGAGTGAAATAAACATTATATTCGCTTACATCATCGCAACAAAAATGATTGGGATTGGTCCATCTTAAAACATTCTCGGCATAATCGCAATTTGTAGTAATAAATAATTCGGGGGGACAAGGCGGCTTATTATCAATAGGTTTCCCACAATTTAATTGCGAAAAATTTATTATAGGAGAAATCAGGCCGGTAGAAGAATAATCTCCAACACTTTTAATATAATAACAATATTTTTCACCGTTTATCAAACCCCTGTCATAATACTTTGAATCATTTGTCCATCCAACCGAATCATAGGCGGATTCTTCGGGATCTTGGCGATAAACAATGTAAGCATCGTTAATCCATGGGACATATGGACTCCACGAAAGTTGCAATTCCTCATCCGTCTCATAAATATTAATAAAAATTGATGACGCAATTTGTGTGTTTCCGATTTCACCTATAGTTTCGCTAAACAGGCCTATTTTAAAGCTGTAAGGAGTATCATCCTGATTAAGATTGATGTCTTTATCGAAATATAATGTGTCGTTTAATCCTTGATTATTTCCAATAATTTTAAAATCTGATCCAGGAATTCCATTTGCACTATAGATTTGATATTGAAAAGGACCCGGGAATTTAACGGTATCAAGTTCAACAGGTTTTGCCCAGGCTAAAAAGCAATGGCCTATGTCGAGCTTGGAACTATCGTTGCTCACATTTGTTATAATCGGGAGATCTTTTTTCAATGAGGCACATGCTTCAGCAGAAGCGTAACTTTCGGCTCCATCTGAATAATAAGCAATTATCATATAACAATAATCTATTCCATGAATTAACCCAATACCATTATTATCATCAACATAAATAGTTTCTTCAATTGATTTAATTTCTTTTATCAGCTGATATCCCGTATAAGCAGGAACCCCTGTTTCACAAACTCCCGGAATAAATCCATAATGTCCTTTTCTTCTAAAAAGCTTGTACCCGATAGCATTTTCACAATTAGTCTTATCCCAGTTCAAGTGGATACTGTTTCCAATAGCTTCAGCAAGAAGGTTTTCTGGTGCAGGGCCGATAACTTTTATAAATACTGTTTTTATATCAACGAGATTAACAGGCATACTATTATCAATAGCTTTAAAATAAACCTGATATGGATATTTTTGAACATGAGGACAAACTGTGGCCCAGCTAAAAGTTGATGTAACCTTGCTAACAGAGTCAAGATTTGGGAATTCAGCCGGATTATTCTGCATAACAATTGGGCCACCTGTTGCTGTGAGAGTAATAAGATCATCGTCATCGTCGGTGGCAATAACATCAAACTCCAGAAGCGAGCCCGCTTCAACGCAAGTATCGTCGATGGTATAAATTTTAGGCGGTAGATTATCGCAAGCTACAATATTAATTTGCATATCGCGAATTATGCTTCCGATTTCAAATCCGTTCCGCCATTCTTTAATAAGTATTGCAATATTATATTCGCCTTGCAATTCGGGTTTATCCCAAATAACATCTCCCGAAATCGGATCAATTGCAAAAATATTTGAGGCTAAGGGTAAAGAATATCCGGGGATAGGCCTCCCTCCGGCACCTTTGCATTCAATTAATTGATATGAAATGCTGTCGCCATCAACATCATAAGCACCCGGATTATGAACATATAATTGATTGACGCAACCATTATCGAAAGGAGGATTCAATAAAACAGGTGAATTATTAATACCAAGGAAAGGATTTATAACAAGTTCCGATTCAGTATAAAATGGAATATTTACCGAATTAGGAATATTTAATACGCCATAGTTACGGTTAGGGTCTTCAACCGAAATAATATAAGTAGCGGGTGCACTAAAAGTGTGGCGGGCTTCAAGGCCACCATAAACATTTCGTGAAATATTATTTGGGTAATTGATTTTGTCAATAAGAGGAATAATGCTGCCACTTCCATCTCCCCATAAAACCAACATTTCTATGCGGTTGGCAGGGCTTGGTGTAAAAGTGTATGTAACAATTGTAATTTCATAGGTCAAACCCGTAATATGTTTATAGGTTATTTCACCGGCACGCTCGTGGGTAGCAAATGTGATAGGAATAATAATTATTGAGAAAAAAATAAATAAAAGAAATTTTTTCATCATAAAAATAAATAATATATACTATCTTTCCGACAAGCCAAAATTAGTAAATAAAAGCAAATACAAGTAAAAATGCAGTAGATTCCAGGATAAACTTAATAAACATGGAAAATGGGAATATTCAATAAACAGAGTAATTTTATATTCACTTGATTCCACAAAACAAATAAGATCAATATCCGAAAGGCTTTACAAAATTTAATAAATTTCTTTAAACTTTATATTTATCTCTTAATGTTCCTGTCTCAAATTTCAAATCTCATTTTTCTGAAATAAATTCAATAAATAAATTCAATTTAGACACGTTCTAAACAATTTCAAATACCATTATAAAATACTGTATGACTGAACTAAAGATTTAAATTAACTTTGACGTTGATTGAGTAAAAAACTAATTATCAAATAATTAGAATAAAGAAATTCTTAAAATAAATGACTTACTAATTTAAGATTTGTTTTTACTTTTGCCGAATGTTTTTTTTCATGGATTCAGTAATTAATTGAATCTTATTATTTAGTTTAACAAAAAATGAATTACCGTGAATGATGTAATTATTTTTTCATTTATATCATTAAGTGCAATAGGAATTGCAGCAGCAGTTATTTTGTACTTTATAGCTCAGAAATTTAAAGTAATCGAAGATCCTAAAATAGATTTAGTTGCCGATGCATTGCCCGGAGCAAATTGTGGTGGCTGTGGTTTTCCCGGATGCCGAAATTTTGCCGAAGCTTGCGTGAAAAACGGAAAAAGCCAGGGAAATATAGATGGTTTAAATTGTCCGGTTGGTGGAAGCGACACAATGAGTGCTGTTGCAGCAATACTTGGTTTTGAAGCTACCGAAACTGACCCAATGATAGCAGTAGTACGTTGCTCGGGATCAAAAGCCAATGCTCCAAAAAAAATCAATTACGATGGCCCCGAAACTTGTGCTTTTGCACATAGTTTATCGTCGGGAGAAAGTGGTTGTCCTAATGGATGTTTGAGTTTAGGCGATTGTGTGAAAGCCTGTACATTTGATGCTATTTTTATAAATGACGAAACCGGTTTACCCGAAGTAAACGATAAATGCGTGGCCTGCGGTGCTTGTGTGGAAGCTTGCCCCCGCAATATTATTGAATTAAGAAAAAAAGGTAAAAAAGATCGTAGGATTTTTGTTTCTTGCGTTAATAAGGAAAAAGGTGCACCTGCAAAGAAAAACTGTTCAGTTGCCTGTATTGGTTGCGGGAAATGTGTCAAAACTTGTCCGTTTGAGGCAATCACTTTGCAGAATAACCTTGCTTATATTGATTTTGAGAAATGTAAACTTTGCAGAAAATGCGTGGAAGTTTGCCCGACAAATGCGATACATGAGCTTAATTTTCCACCAAGAAAACCAAAACCGGAAAAAGCTGTTTCCGAAAAAAAACCTGTCCCAAAAACAGTTGCAACTAAAACAGAAATTGAGGCAAAGGCTTTAAAAATTAATAAAGAAAAAAATTAAATATTAATATTTATTTAGTACTTATAGTGCCGAGAGTATGATGTATCTAAAGTTAATTAAATTGAATAATGAAATGTTTGAATATAATTTAGGAGGAAATAATATTGAAAACCTTTAAATTAGGCGGTATTCATCCGGCAGAAAATAAATTATCAGAAAGTCAGCCTATTGAAACTCTTCAGCTACCAAGAAAAGTGTTTATTCCATTAGCACAAAATTTAGGAGCTCCTTCAGTAGCTATAGTAAAAAGAGGCGATGAAGTGAAAGTAGGGCAATTAATAGGTAAAGCTGAAGCTTTCATTTGCTCAAATGTTCATTCATCGGTATCCGGTAAAGTAACTAAAATTGATAATTTTATAACTCAAACCGGATATAAAACACCCACGATTCATATTGATGTAGCGGGCGACGTATGGGAAGAAAGTATTGATACTTCATCGGAAATCAAGCATGAAATCAATCTTTCTAAAGAAGAAATCGTTCAGAAAATCAAAGAAATGGGCATTGTAGGTATGGGTGGAGCTGCTTTCCCAACTCATGTAAAATTAATGCCGCCTCCGGGAAAAATAGCTGAATTTTTAATTATTAACGGAGTTGAATGCGAACCATATCTTACTTCTGATCATAGAATAATGCTTGAAAAAAGCGAGGAACTCCTGATTGGAGTTTCTATTTTGATGAAAGGCCTTGACGTAAAAAAAGCCTTGATCGGAATTGAAAATAATAAAACTGATGCAATACGAATTTTATCAGAGATTGCTGTAAAATACGATGGTATTTCGGTTTATCCTTTGAAAGTAAAATATCCGCAAGGAGGCGAAAAGCAATTAATTAAAGCTTTAGTAAACCGTGAAGTTCCTTCAGGAAAATTACCTCTCGAAGTTGGCTGTGTTGTAAATAATGTCGGGACGGCTTTTGCAGTTTACGAAGCTGTTCAAAAAAACAAACCGCTAATTGAAAGAGTAGTGAGCGTAAGCGGAAAAACTTTGGAAAAGCCTTCAAATCTGATGGTTAGAATCGGGACACAAATCTCGGAATTATTTGACAAAGCCGGTGGAATTCCGCAAGGAACTGGAAAAGTTATTGGAGGCGGGCCGATGATGGGAAAGGCTTTGGTTTCTATCGAAGCACCTATTGTAAAGGGTTCATCGGGTATTTTGGTCTTTGATGAAAAAGAAGAAAAACGCCTCGAACCTCAAAATTGTATTAGATGTGCCCGATGTATTACCGTCTGCCCAATGGGTTTGGAACCGGTATTATTAGCACAATATTCGGAAAACGAAATGTTTGATCTTGCAGAAGAAAATTCAATCATGGATTGTATGGAATGCGGATCATGTCATTATACATGCCCGGCTAATAGGCCTTTATTGGATTATATCCGGGTTGGAAAAAATAAAGTTGGTCAAATAATTAGAAATAGAGGAAAAACATAAACTATGAATTTACTTACTATTTCAGGTTCTCCACATGTTCATGGAGATACTTCGGTAAAAAAAATAATGTATGGCGTAGTTATCGCCATGATTCCGGCTCTGATAGTTTCAATTTATTTTTTTGGAATAGGAGCGGTTAAAGTAATTTTAATTTCTGTGATAGCTTGTTTGTTTTTTGAATGGTTTATACAGAAATTTCTGATAAAAGGAAAAAGCACTATTGGAGATGGCTCGGCCCTGATAACGGGAGTTCTACTTGCCTTTAATGTTCCGAGCAATCTACCAATCGGGGTAATTATTATTGGAGCTTTTGTTTCAATAGCAATTGCAAAGATGTCGTTTGGAGGCTTAGGAAAAAATCCATTCAATCCGGCTTTGGTAGGAAGGGTTTTCCTTTTAGTTTCTTTTCCTGTTCAAATGACTTCATGGCCTATACCAAAACCTTTGTTTTCGTCGGTAGTTACGGATGCAATCACAGGGCCAACACCTCTCGGAATTGTTAAGGAAGGTTTAAAAAGTGGTGAAACCGTTTCACATCTTATGGCTCAGTTACCTACTTACACCGAAGGAATTATAGGCGGAATAGGTGGCTCATTAGGTGAAGTCTCGGTAATTGCATTATTAATAGGTGCAATTTATATGTTAATTAAAAAAATTATTACCTGGGAAATTCCGACTGCATTTTTAGGCTCTGTTATAATTTTTACAGGAATCTTATACCTGATTAATCCTGAAATGTACATCAATCCGATATTTCATTTGGTAACAGGTGGTTTAGCTTTAGGCGTTTTCTTTATGGCAACAGATATGGTTACCTCACCAATGTCGTCGAAAGGTATGTTGATCTTTGGCCTTGGGGCAGGAGCTATTACCGTAATAATTAGGGTTTGGGGAGCTTATCCCGAAGGAGTTTCATTTGCTATTTTAATAATGAATGCTTTCGTACCTTTGATAAATAAAGGATTTAAACCAAAACGCTTTGGAGAAACTATTAATTGATAATTTTTGATTTAAATAAAAAAATAAAGTATAACCATATAAGACATAAATGAAAATATAAGAAATAACTTATATGACCTTATAATCCTTAAATGGTTCAAAAAAATAAAAAAAAATGGCAAAAAAGGAATCATCTTTTATAAACATGGTAATCACGTTGTTTGTGATCACTGCGGTTGCTTCTCTTGCTTTGGGTGGTGTTTATAACATTACAAAAGAACCCATCAGGCTTGCACAAATTGCCAAAGCCGAAAAAGCCATAAAAGAAGTCATACCCGCTTTCGACACTTTAATGAAATTCAAAGTTATGCCTGAAAACGGGAAAGATTCTTTAACATTCAACCAGGGATTGAAAGACGGGAATTTGGTCGGTGTTGCAGTCGAATCTTATTCTAATGAAGGCTACTCCCCGACTCAAATTAAAATCATGGTTGGCTTTTTACCAGACGGAAAAATTAATAATACTGCCGTCGTCCAGCAAAAAGAAACACCTGGACTTGGAACAAAGATGACAAGCGAGAAATTTAAAGCTCAATTTAGAGATAAAGACCCAAAACAATACACTTTGAAAGTTGTTAAAGATGGCGGTGATGTTGATGCAATCACAGCGGCGACAATAAGTTCAAGGGCATTCTGCGATGCCGTTCAGCGTGCATATACTACTTTCGAAAAAACTGAAGGAGGAAACAAATAATGAATCAATGGAAAAATTTCACTAAAGGTTTTATTAAAGACAATCCCGTATTTGTTTTATTATTGGGATTATGTCCTACACTCGGTGTAACAACATCGGCTGTTAACGGGCTTGGAATGGGAATAGCAACTACTTTTGTTTTGGTTTGTTCAAACTTAGTAGTTTCCTTAGTAAAAAATGCAATACCCGACAAAGTTCGTATTCCGAGTTTTATTGTAATTATTGCTTCGTTTGTAACAATAGTTGAGTTAGTAATGCAAGGTTTTACGCCTGCACTTTTCGACTCGCTCGGTTTATTTATTCCTTTAATTGTTGTAAACTGTGTTGTTCTTGGCCGTGCGGAAGGTTTTGCCTCTAAACAATCACCAATTTCATCCATCCTTGATGGTTTGGGAATGGGATTGGGTTTTGCTTTTGCTTTGACATTGCTTGGCGGAATCAGAGAAATTCTCGGAAATGGTTCAATTTTCGGATTTAAATTTATTGAAGGTGATGCAATGTTAGTTTTTGTGCTTTCACCCGGTGCATTTATAGTTTTAGGCTATTTGATTGCTTTAATAAACAAGATTAAAAAAACTGCTTAAATAATTTATCATGGAATATTTTGTAATAATTATAGGATCAATATTTGTCAGTAATATTGTATTAGCACAATTTCTTGGAATTTGTCCTTTTCTCGGCGTTTCAGGAAAAGTTTCTACTTCAGTTGGAATGAGCGGTGCAGTTTTGTTTGTAATGACTATTGCAACCATAGTTACATGGTTAATTCAAACTTACATTCTTATTCCCTTAGGAATTACATTTCTTCAAACCATTAGTTTTATTCTCGTAATAGCTGCCCTTGTGCAAATGGTTGAGCTAATCCTGAAAAAAATCAGCCCGCCTTTATACCAGGCTTTAGGGATATTTTTGCCATTGATTACAACCAATTGTGCAGTACTTGGTGTTGCTATCCAAACTGTTTCAAAAAATTTCAACTTACTCGAAGGAGTGGTTTTTGCAATTGCAAACGCAATCGGTTTTGGATTGGCTATGCTGATTTTTGCCGGTTTACGCGAACATCTCGACTTAATGAACGTGCCAAAAGGAATGAGAGGCGTGCCTATTGCTTTGGTTACCGCCGGTATTCTTGCCCTTGCTTTTATGGGTTTTGGAGGGTTGGTTTAAGGAAATGCTATAAAGTCATCCGCTGACTTATTTTAAAAAAGCCACAAAACATTAATCCTGTGTATCAATTAAATAGAAACAGTCATCCAATGACTATCAACATTTTAATTTGAACATATAATATTGATTTAGATTTTTTTTCGTCTAAAATTGGTCTTTTTTGTTCATTATTCAAATTATTTCACTTAATTTGCAGACATTAAATAAATCCCACACAAATGTCTCCCAAATAATATAATTTGGGAATAAAAAATTAGAAATTAATGCAATTTGAAAATCTGAATATTATTGAGCCTATATTGAAGGCTCTAAAAGATAAAAAATATACTGAGCCAACATCAATACAAGTTAAAACTATCCCACTTATTCTAAAAAGCAATGATATTTTAGGTAGTGCTCAAACAGGAACAGGCAAAACAGCGGCTTTTGCGATCCCAATAATACAACACATTCATCAGAAAGAGAGCAACATGCAAGGCAAACCTAAAATAAGTGCTTTGATTGTTACACCAACGAGAGAACTGGCGATACAAATTGATGAAAACATCAAGGATTATGGTAAATACACTAATATTAGACATACCGTAGTTTTTGGAGGTGTCAAGCAAAACGGACAGGTTGAAAAACTTAAGAGGGGAGTGAATATTCTTGTAGCTACTCCCGGGCGATTATTAGACCTGATAAATCAAGGATTTATTAGTCTGAAATCAGTAAACATGTTTGTTCTCGACGAAGCAGACAGGATGCTTGATATGGGATTTATAAATGATATTAAAAAATTACTGAAGTTGCTTCCTGAAAAGAGGCAGTCTTTGTTTTTCTCAGCTACAATGCCGGATAATATTGTAGAACTTTCAAGGAAGATTTTGAAAAACCCTAAGAAAGTCGAAGTAAGCCCGGTTTCCTCGACTGCCGAAACTATACGGCAATATTTGTATTATACCAATAGATCAACTAAGAAAGATTTGCTTCGTCATATTCTTCGTGATCAAGCAATCGATCAGGTATTATTATTTAACCGGACAAAACATGGTGCCGACAGAATAGCTCGTGACCTGATAAAACAAAGGGTGAAAGCAGCAGCTATCCATGGCGATAAAGCCCAAAATCAAAGACAAAAAGCCTTGGCGCAGTTTAAAGCCTGAGAACTCAGGGTGTTGGTGGCAACTGATATTGCGGCAAGAGGTATCGACATTGATAAATTAGGGTATGTAATAAATTATGATATGCCGAATATTGCCGAAACTTATGTCCACCGGATAGGACGGTCAGGAAGGGCAGGAGAAGAAGGTGTTTCTATCTCCATTTGTGAACCCGAAGAAAATGTTTTTGTAAAAGATATTGAAAAACTGATAAACCGGAAAATAGAAGTTGTTACAGAAAATCCTTTTCCACAAACGGAAAAACCAATGACCGAAAAGGAAAAAAAAGAATGGGAAAAAGAGAAACAACGAAGAAAACAAGAATTCTTTGCGTCAAGGAAAAAAATGCATGACAGGTCAAAGTCATTTAGTTCTAAGAGGAAAAGGATATAAGGTGGAAATGTTAAAAGGCTAAGGGATAAAATATAAAGTATAAAGTTTGCTCTACAAAACTTTGTGAAGTAGAGTGTAGTTGGGGCTAAGGACAAATCCAGAAAACTTTCGGGGAAATAAAAAATATAAGGAAGGATATTTAATATTTTATTTATTAATATGAAATGTTTTATGTTAACTTTGTTCAACTTATATGAAAAATATTTTACGTGCCGGATTTAAAGGAAAGAAAAAATGAAAGATAACAAACCAAATCTCATGATTAATTTACAAAAATGTATTAAGTTTACTGTGTCAGCATTTATTATTTTATTGCTGACATCATTTAATAATAATAACGAATTCGGTACGACTATGAATTCAGGTTTAAATCCTCAGCAACATGATGTTATTAGTTTACCCGAACCCAGACTATCTTCGCAGATATCTGTTGAGCAGGCATTGTTGAATAGGCGTTCTGTCAGGGATTTTACAGATGAACCGGTGACTTTGCCGGAAGTTTCCCAGATTCTGTGGTCGGCTTATGGCATTACCGAAGACCGTTCATATCCTTCATTTCTCAGGGGAGGCTTACGAACTGCTGCTTCGGCAGGCGCTCTTTATCCTTTAGAAATATATCTTGTTGCAGGAAATGTAAAAAGATTAAAAAAGGGAATTTACAGGTATATTTCCGACGGACATTCCCTGAAACTGATTTCAGAAGGTGAATTCAGACAGGATTTATGCAATGCCGCCTTAGACCAGGAGTTTATTGCACAAGCACCGGCATCGCTGGTTTACACTGCAATTTTTAATCGAACTACTCAAAAATACGGTAACAGAGGCAGGGAAAGATATGTTTGCATGGATTTGGGTCATTCGGCACAAAATGTTTACCTCCAGGCTTATGCCCTGAATATCGGAACTTGTGCCGTTGGCGCCTTTACCGATAAGATGGTTAGCATGGTGATGCAATTACCCGATAATGAAGAACCATTGTATATTATGCCTTTTGGGAAGTACTGAAAAACAAATACCTGATCTCGAAACTTCAGCGATTTCCAATTGATAAATGATTATTTTTGATTGAAGATTGATAATTGAAACCACAAAGCGGGAATTCGTTACCTCAAAACTGCAACCATCACCCAACAGGCCATAAACGGCTTACCACACAAAAGTTTTTCTTACCAAAATACGAAGTAAATACTAATTGCGGACTTGCTAAAAACTTTGTTTTTTTAGCAAAGTTTTATAGGATAATAGTATAATGTAACCAACCAATGTTAAATCTCGTCAAAGAGGTATAATATTAAAATGTAGCGAATAAGTATTGAATTATGGAAAATAGGGAAAATATGGGTTTGTTTATCTCCATTACTCCAATCTATCCTCAAAACCAGAAAATAGAAATTGATTAATAAACAGATTAGTTACTATCAAATAATGATTTAACCATGGAAATAGAAATTAAAAAGCTTTCAAAAACATACTCAAACGGAGTAGTGGCATTAAAAAATGTTTCATTGAATATTCCTACCGGCCTTTATGGATTATTAGGTCCGAATGGTGCCGGGAAGTCAACATTGATGCGGATAATAGCAACTTTACAGGAAGCCGATTCAGGCGAAATACGATTAGGTGATATTAATGTCCTGACCCAAAAAAGGGAGGTTAAAAAGATTCTTGGTTATTTGCCCCAGGAATTTGGATTTTACCCCAAAGACAATGCATATAACCTGCTTGATCATTTTATAATGCTAAAAGGTGTTAGAAACAAAAAAGAACGCCACGAAAAAGTTGAGATGTTGCTAAAGCGCGTAAATCTCTGGAATGAACGAAAACAAAAGCTTAAGACTTTTTCGGGAGGTATGAAACAACGCTTTGGAATAGCTCATGCTTTGCTTGGAAATCCCAAATTGATAATTGTTGATGAGCCTACGGCAGGACTTGATCCTGAAGAAAGAAATCGTTTTCATAATCTGTTAAGCGAAATCGGCGAAGATATAATTATAATTCTCTCTACTCATATTGTTGCCGATGTGAGCCAGTTATGTTCCAATATGGCAATTATTAATAATGGTGAAATTCTATTTAAAGATAATCCTGCTAGTGCTATCAATTTCTTAAAAGGTAAAATTTGGGAAAAAGACATTCCTAAATCTGATATTGAAATTTATGAAAAAAAATATGATCTTATATCGAATCGTCTTTTTACGGGTAAAACTTTTATTAGAATATTCTCCGAAACAAAGCCCGAAAATAATTTTGAACCGGCTCCCCCAACTCTCGAAGATGTTTATTTTTATTGGTTAAGCAGAAACAAAAGATAAAAGGCAAGATTATGTTCATAACAATATTCACTACCGAATTAAAGAAAAACCTAAAAAGCATTGCCTTTTATATTTTTACGGCAATAATGTTTTATGCAGCTTATTTATGGTCTTCCAATACCGATCCAAACACAATAATGATGGGAATGAGGTTTGGCAAAGAATGGAACAACGCAGCAATAAACATTGCAAAAATATTTACAAATTTCAGCATTATAAGTGTTTTATTTACAATGCTAATAGTAGGACGTGCAGTTGCTAAAGATTTTGAGGCAAACATCCACGATTTTTTCTTCACAACTCCTATGTCGAAATTTGCATATCTCGGAGGCAGGTTTAGTGGAGCTTTGCTTGCAAACATTTTAATTTTTGCAGCTGTGGTTTTGGGATATATTTTCGGTTGCCTCAGCATTGACGATAAATATTACGGGCCTTTTCAATTGCAGGCATTTATTGTTCCGATAGTTTTAATATTAATACCAAACCTGATTTTTATCGGTAGTATATTTTTCGCACTCGCAACTTTAAGCCGCCGGATGATAATGACATACATTGCCGGCATAGCTTTTCTTGGAATTTACGGTTTATTGATGGGAGGATTGACTGCTGTGGATAATGAAACTGTAAAATCGTTAATTGATCCTTTTGGAATTTTAGCAATTAACCTTCAGACAAAATTTTGGACAGTTGCCGACATGAATGCCAACCAAATGCCTATTAATGGTGTATTTATTCTGAACAGGTTAATATGGCTGGGTATAAGTTTCGGGATATTATTTTACACCTGGAAAAAATTCAAATTTGTATCACAACTTGAAACAAAGAAGAAAAAAAACATCGGAATCTCAAGCGAAATAGCTGCAAAAAAAGAAAGAATTATTCAACGAATTCCAATTTCAAGCATCGATGAAACATTTAAATTTCAGTTGCAAAAATGTTTCAGGCTTGTTATTCTTGAGTTTAAGCGAATTGTTTTTCATCCGGCTTTTCTGATACTTACTTTCTTTGCAATTAGTGAAATAATAGCTAACTTCCTTGGCAATGTAATGTCCGACCGTTCAATGTCATATCCCTTTACTTCGGAATTCCTGAAACATACCGATCATTTATGGACATATATGATACCGTTGACTATCTTTTTTGGAGGAGTTTTAGTGTGGCGTGAAAGAGATAACGGCTCAAATGAATTTTATGACACCTTACCTGTTCCTAATTGGATGAGCTATTTATCAAAACTTTTTACGCTCATGGGTATTCAGTTGCTTTTTATTACCCTTGGTATGATTGGCGGTATAATCACTCAATTATCCCTTGGCTTTACAGATATTAATCTTGGTCTATACATTAAACACTTATTTGGAATTGATTTGCTCAATTACTGGTTTATGGCAATTATTGTTTTATTAATTCAAAATCTTACACCAAATAAATATCTCGGATTTTTTATATCTGCACTTTATTTTGTTCTAGATATTGTAGTGTTCATTGTTCTAAGGGTTGATCATTATTTACTCAGATATGGGAAAATTCCTAATTTTACTTATTCAAATATGAATGGTTTTGGTTTTAATGCCGAAACTATTATATGGTACACGTTTTACTGGGCTTTCCTCGGAGGAATTTTAATCCTGATAAGCACATTGTTATGGCGACGAAATAATGAGACCGGACTTAAATTCCGATTTAGAATTGCAAAACAAAGTATCACTGGATTTCAGAAAATTTCATTGGGAATTCTAATTATTCTATTTCTTAGTTCAGGTAGTTTTATCTTTTATAATAAATATATTCTGAATTCGTATATGTCGGAAAAAACCTATAAGACTATCAAAGCTCAATATGAATTAAAATACAGTAAATACAAAGATGTTACGCAACCCGATATTTCAAATATCGATTTAAAAATTGATATATATCCTGACAAAAGAGAGGCTTCTATTCAAGGCTATTATTTGTTAAAAAATAATTCAGATAAAAACATTGACAAAATCTATACTAATCTTTGGGAGGGTAGGTTAATAGATAATATTAAAAAGTTTGAATTTAGTGCTCCTGCTGAATTAATTCAAGCAGGAGAAGAAGTTGGTTTTAAGGTTTTTAAATTAGATAAACCTTTAAAACCCGGCGATGAAATAAAATTATTGTTCGATTATGAGATACTGACAAATGGCTTTACCGACGATAATCATCCAAAAGATTTGATTGTTGAAAATGGAAGCTGTTTGATGCTCTCAGGTGGTGAGTCCCCTTTCTTTCCGATAATCGGGTATAATAATCTTTTCATTCTTATGGACGAAAATGAAAGGAGAAAATATGGACTGGATGAACTTTCTGCATTTCCTTCATTAGAAGATGCAGACAGAAAAGTTCCTTTTCTTAACCTCGACAATGTAAAGTTTAATGCTGTAATCAGCACAAACAGTGACCAAACCATTGTTTCAAACGGTGAGCTTATTAAGAAATGGACAGAAGGTAAGCGTAATTATTTCCATTATCATTCGGATATCCCAATGCAGAATGAACTAATTTTTGCCTCCGGAAGGTACGAAGTAGCAAGGGATAAATATCAGGATATCAGTATTGAAATCTATTATGATAAAAAACACCCATATAATGTTCAGCGAATGATTGACGGCGTAAAGAGGTCATTTGATTTTAATACAAAAAACTATTGCGATTTTCCGTTTAATAATATCAGGATCGTAGAAATTCCTGATTATATGAAGGGAGGAGCAGCGCGCTCACAGCCGGGTGTTTTTATCTGGCGCGAAGGTTCCGGATTTACTTTCAATTTTAACGACCCGGAAATAGTGGATATGATGTTTGGAGTTTGTGTGCATGAAATGGCTCATCAGTGGTGGGGATATGTTGTTACACCTGCCTTTGCTGAAGGTGGATTTATGCTCACCGAAACAATGGCACAATATGTAATGGCAATGTGCAACGAAGAAAAATATGGACAGAAAATGTCAAGAAAATATCTTAAAGATGAAATGGAAAGATACTTACGTCGCCGAAAAACTGATTATGAAGGTGAAAGGGCTATGTTTCGATCATTGCCTAATCAGGATTATCTGAACTATCCTAAAAGTTCTGTAGTTATGTATGCGCTGCACGATTATATTGGTTTGGATTCGTTAAGCGCAGCTATAAGTCGCCTTGTAAACAAATATGGTTCAACTGTTAACTATCCTCTATCAGTTGATCTTATTAGTGAAATAAAAAAATCAACACCTGACAGTTTGCAATATCTTGTTACCGATCTTTTTGAGAAAATTACTCTATATGAAAACGAAACCGAATCGGCAAATTTCGAAAAAATAAGTGACAATAAATACAAAGTAATAATAAATGTAAAAGCAACAAAATTTCATGCTGACAGCGTTGGAACTCAAACAGAACAACCTCTAAACGATTATATATATGTTGGGATTTTAAATAAAGACAAAGAAGAAATCTATTACCGTAAGCACAAGTTCACACAAAACAAAAACGAGATTGAAATCATTGTTAATGAAAAACCATACTTTGCAGGAATCGATCCTTTTGTTGTTCTAATTGACAGAGACAGGGAAAATAATTTGAAGGTTGCCAGGGAATTGTAAATAAACTGACACTGAAAGAAAATATAAAAAGAGCATGTCATAACAAATGAAAATTCAAGCCTTTTATTGATTTTTCGTATGCAAAGTTTATACGTTATTGGTATAAATTTATTATCTTTGTAGTTAACTTTAGAAGGTATGATGGGAAAAAATAATAAACTTATGAAAACAATAATAATTATTTTCTCATTTTTTATATTGCAATTAAATAATAGAATAAATTTGCAATAATTTTTTAAAAAACAGTTTTATAAAGAATAAATTAATTAATCATCAAAAATATTAAACATGAGTTCAATTATTAATATACATGCCCGACAAATTCTCGACTCAAGAGGAAATCCAACCATTGAGGTTGATGTTGTAACAAATAGTGGAATACTTGGCCGAGCAGCTATTCCTTCGGGGGCTTCAACCGGAATTCATGAAGCTGTAGAACTAAGAGATGGTGACAAAGGTAGTTATCTTGGAAAAGGTGTTCTGAATGCGGTTCAAAACGTAAATAATATTCTGAACAAGGAACTTCAGGGATATTATGTTACCGAACAAAATGCCATCGACAAATTAATGATAGAAATTGATGGCACCCCAAATAAAGCTAAGCTTGGAGCAAATGCAATTCTTGGTGTTTCGCTTGCCGTGGCACATGCGGCAGCTCAATTTACCAATCAGCAACTTTTCAGATATATAGGCGGAGTAAATGCAAATACATTGCCGATCCCAATGATGAATATTTTAAATGGTGGGTCTCATGCCGATAATAGCATAGATTTTCAGGAATTTATGATAATGCCAGTTGGTGCAGCTTCGTTCTCGGAAGCAATCAGAATGGGAACAGAAGTCTTTCATAATCTAAAATCTGTTTTAAAATCGAAAGGATATTCAACCAATGTTGGTGACGAAGGAGGCTTTGCTCCTAATCTGAAATCCAACGAAGAGGCAATAAAAGTTATTTTAAGTGCTATTGAAAAGGCAGGCTATAAACCGGGTGAAGATGTTTATCTTGCATTAGATCCGGCATCGTCGGAATATTTCCTTACTGACGAAAATAAATATCATTTAAAATGGTCAACCGGAGATAAATTAACTCCAAATGAAATGGTAGATTATTGGAATGATTGGGTAAAAAAATATCCGATTATTTCCATAGAAGACGGTATGGCTGAAGACGATTGGGGTGGATGGAAAAAAATGACCGACGTTCTCGGTGATAAAATTCAGATTGTTGGAGACGATTTATTTGTAACAAATACCGAAAGATTGAAAAAAGGAATTGACTTGAAAATTGCTAATTCAATACTGATAAAAGTTAATCAAATAGGCTCACTTACAGAAACAATCGACGCAGTGAATATGGCGTATCGAAGTGCTTATACTGCCGTGATCAGTCACCGTTCGGGCGAAACCGAAGACACAACAATTGCCGATCTTGCCGTTGCATTAAATACAGGTTTAATAAAAACAGGTTCTGCAAGCCGTTCCGACCGGATTGCGAAATACAATCAACTTCTTCGTATTGAAGAAATTCTTGGTGATACTGCAAAATATCTTGGTAAAGATTTTAAATATATTAAATCATAGTGATGTAGGCAGTGTCCACCCCTAGATAAGGTTGACTGTTTTCAAAAATCATTCAAAAAATCTTCTTCAATAATTTTATAAAGTTTATCAGCCCTTCTTAAAAAAGTGTCAATTGGAATTGAGCATACTTCACCTTTATTAGCTGTTACAACTTTATTTAAATCTACTCTAATTTCTTTAACTTCCGATTCATATACGCCTGTTGTGGGTCCTATTATTTTAATTTCATCACCAACATTAAGTGGATGAGTTTCAATTTTAATTTCAGCGACTTTCAGTTTAGTAAAATAATTAGCAATTTTTCCGATATACACTTTTCTTTTTGTGGCCTGCGAACCATATCTTTCAGTCCATTCGCCCATTCGTTTTCCAAGATAATATCCACCCCAAAACCCGCGATTGAAAACACTACTTAATCTTTTATTCCACTTTTCAATATTTTCTTCATTATAAGTCCCATCGAAATAGGATTTTACAGCTTCTTTATAGCAAGCCGTTACAGTTTTTACATAATCAGCCGAACGGCCTCTTCCCTCAATCTTTAGAACCCTAACACCCGCTTTCAATATTATATCAATGAAACCAATTGTATTTAGATCTTTTGGCGACATGATGTATTCGTTATCGACTTCAAGTTCTATTCCGCCATCTTTATCGGTAACTTTATACGGCCTTCGGCAAAGTTGCAAACAAGCACCTCTGTTCCCCGATGAGTTCATATTATCAAGGCTCAAATAACATTTTCCCGAAATAGCCATACACAAAGCACCATGAGCAAACACCTCAATCTGAATAAAATTACCTGAGGGCCCTTTGATTTGTTCTTTTTCTATTGTTTTCGTGATTTCATAAACTTGTTTCAGGCTGAGTTCTCTTGCAGTTACCATTACGTCAGAAAATTGAGAATAGTATTTTACAGCTTCAATATTGGTAATATTTGTTTGCGTTGACATGTGAATTTCCATTCCGACAGAATTTGCATATTGAATCACAGCCTGGTCGGAGGCAATAATTGCTGTAATCCCGTTTTCTTTAGCCGCATCAACAATTTCTTTCATTAACGAAAGTTCATTGTCGTAAATAACCGTATTCAATGTAATATATGAACGAATATTATTTTCATGACAAATATTTGAAATTTCAATCAAATCATCCAAAGTAAAATTATTGGACGATCGTGATCGCATATTTAGTTGTTCAATACCAAAATAAACCGAATCGGCTCCTCCCTGAATTGCAGCCGTTAATGATTCATAAGAACCAACCGGCGACATTATCTCAACATCTTTAATATTCATCTGTTAATAATTTTTGCAAATTTAAAGCTTTTAATATCTTGTTTGTATTATAAAAAAATATTAATAAATCTTATCTAAGATTCGGAAAAACACATATCTTGCACAGAAAATCATCATTTCATGAAGACAAGCAATAAATTTTATAAAACGACAATAATTTTACTTATATTTTTTATCATCATCTTAAGTAATATTTCGAGTAGATCGCAAGACATTCAATACTTTAAAATTGATTCTATTCCTGATGAGATTATCTCATTAGATAAATTTTGGAAATACAAACAGGGTGATGATACAGCCCGGGCAGCTTTCGATTTTAATGACCAATCATGGGACACTATTTCAACGAGTTTAAATCTCACGGATAAAGATGAAGAATTTTTTCCTGGAGTAGCATGGTTCAGACTACATATTAAAATAGATTCATCATTGATGGATAAAACATTTCCCTTAATAATTTACCAGAAAGGCGCTTCCGAAATTTACCATAACGGAAAATTAATACAAGAAGTCGGAAAAGTTGGGGTTGACAGCATTAATGAGAAAGCAAGAAACAGGATGAATCTTCCTTTTCTAATTCGTTTCAATAATGAACCTAATCAGGTAATTGCAGTCAGATATTCTAATCAAAAAGCCTTTAAACATTTCAGAAAATATTATGAAGATGAGGCGGGTTTTTCATTAAAAATTTCTACCTTAGAAATGAATCAAACAACACAAATCGGGATGGATCTTGCCGGGAATCTTATTATCGGATTATTTTTTATTTTCTTTGTATTGGCAAGCTTACATCTATTGCTTTTTTTATTTTTTCGTGAAAACAAGGCAAATCTGTATTATTGCATGTTCTCGTTTGGTTTCTCAGTTTTATTACTAACAACATTTTTTGAAATTAATATTTTGTTTAATCCCGGATTTATTACAGTTTCTAACTACTATGTGTCACTATTTTTTCCATGGTTTATGGTTCCGCTTATCGGAATGTTGTATTCTTTGTTTTATAAACGAATACCTATAATATTTTGGGCGATATGTTTCTCGGCAATAATTACTACGATAGGATATTATTTTGATGTTCACTGGAAAAACTATTTGCTTACAATTAACATTGCTATTGCTGTTATCGAAATTATTAGAATCATTATTTGGGCAATTATTCACAAGAAAGATGGTATATGGATTATCGGATCGGGAGTTTTATTTTTTGTAGCTTTTCTTTCTGTTATTGTGATAATTGTAATTTTTAAGGGTAATACTATTCTCAAATCAAACATGCTTGTCTTGACATTAATGGCATTTTTTCTGCTCTCAATTGTCAGCATACCTATTTCCATGTCATTTTATTTGGCAATTGACTTTGCTAAAACCAATAAAAGTTTAAAAATCCAATTGGAACAAGTACGTTTTTTATCTGCAAAAAGTCTTGAACAGGAGCACGAAAAACAGCGAATATTGGCCGGACAAAAAGAAAAACTGGAAATACAAGTTAAAGAACGCACCATCGAACTTGAAAAGGAGAAAGAAAAAACCGAGCAATTGCTATTAAATACCCTGCCTTTGCGAGTGGTAAACGAACTAAAAGAAAACGGGCGATCGGAACCTGAGAGTTTCGATAATGTTTCTGTATATTTTTCCGATATTGTTGGTTTCACAACTGCATCCACAAAACTCGAACCTGCTGTTTTGATTCAAGAACTGAACGATATTTTTACTGAGTTTGATGATATAATGGAGAAAAACAACTGTGAAAGGATCAAAACCATTGGCGATGCATATCTTGCCGTTTGTGGAATGCCTGATAAAAATAAGCATCACGCTGAAAACCTTGCAAATGCTGCCATCGAAATAAGGGAATATATCACAAAAAGAAACCAACACTCCAAAATAAATTGGAAAATCCGTATCGGACTTCACAGCGGGAAAGTAGTCGGAGGAATTGTGGGTGTAAGAAAATATATTTACGATGTGTTTGGCGATACTATCAACACCACTTCCCGAATGGAAAGCAATTCCGAGCCAATGCGGATTAATGTTTCCGAAACCACCTATTTATTAATAAAAGATAAATTCAGTTTTACAGCACGTGAGCCAATGGAAATTAAAGGCAAAGGAATGATGAAAATGTTTTTTCTTGAAGCATAATATTAAAGACTTTTTTTGCAAAAATTAATATTATGTATTTTTGCAAATATTTTATCAAAATAATAGTTGATAAATAACAGAACTAAATTTTCTAATGAATGAAACCTTCAAAAGATAAAATAATAGATGAAGTAACTCAGAGCGATTACAAATACGGTTTCGTTACTGATATTGAAACTGAGACTGCAAAAAAGGGATTAACTGAAGATACTATCAGGTTTATCTCAAAAAAGAAAAATGAACCAGAATTTCTACTTGAATATAGATTGAAAGCCTATAGGAAATGGCTTACAATGAAAATGCCCGAATGGGCAAACCTAAAAATTCCTAACATTGATTATCAGGATATTATTTTTTATGCTGCTCCGAAACAAAAGAAAGATTTAGAAAGTATTGATGAAGTTGATCCGGAATTACTTGATACGTTTAACAAGCTCGGTATTTCTCTTGACGAGCAAAAGAAACTTGCCGGAGTTGCTGTTGACGCCGTTATGGATAGCATTTCCGTGAAAACTACTTTTTCGGATACACTTGCAAAACATGGGATAATTTTTTGCTCTTTTAGCGAAGCCGTTCAAAATCATCCCGATTTGATAAAAAAATATATGGGATCGGTAGTTCCGGGGAGTGATAACTATTTTGCTGCACTCAATTCGGCGGTATTCAGCGATGGATCATTTTGCTATATTCCAAAAGGTGTTCGCTGCCCGATTGAATTGTCAACCTATTTTAGAATTAATGCTGCAAACACAGGCCAGTTTGAAAGAACATTAATTATTGCCGAAGAAGGTAGTTATGTCAGTTATATGGAGGGTTGTACCGCTCCTCAAAGAGACGAAAACCAACTTCATGCGGCAATAGTTGAGATTATTGCCCATAAAGACGCAGAAGTAAAATATTCTACCGTACAAAACTGGTATCCCGGTAATAAAGAGGGGAGAGGCGGAATCTTTAATTTTGTTACCAAGCGTGGCTTATGTAAAGGTGAAAACTCTAAAATTTCATGGACTCAGGTTGAAACCGGATCGGCAATTACTTGGAAATACCCAAGTTGTATATTAAAAGGCGATAATTCGATTAGTGAATTTTATTCGGTTGCCGTAACAAATAATTATCAACAAGCCGATACCGGATCAAAAATGATTCATCTCGGCAGAAACACTAAAAGTACAATAATCTCAAAAGGAATTTCGGCAGGCAAAAGCAATAATTCTTATCGTGGTTTGGTGAAAATTGCAAAAAAAGCCGAAAATTCACGAAATTTTTCGCAATGCGATTCCTTACTTATGGGCGATAAATGTGGGGCAAATACTTTTCCTTATATCGAAGCCAGAAATAAATCATCAATAATTGAACATGAAGCTACAACCTCAAAAATTTCTGAAGATCAGCTTTTTTATTGTAATCAAAGAGGAATAAGTACCGAAAGTGCCATTGGATTGATTGTTAATGGTTATGCTAAGGAAGTGCTGAAAAAACTTCCAATGGAATTTGCCGTCGAAGCACAAAAATTGCTTCAGATAACTTTAGAGGGTAGCGTGGGGTAGATGATTGATGGTTTTTACGGAGCTCTTTTCAATCGTTTGATATTTGAATTATACCTGCAATTGAAAAAAACAGAATAGCAATTCAAATAAAGGATATTAAAACAGTATCTTTGTAGATTAAGGAAAAATATTTATGAGTAAAAAAATAAAATATACTGAAGAGTTTGAAAAAGCACTTAACAAATTCGTTGAAGAGTTAAAAGAATATATCTCAACAGATACAGGAGAATGGACAATCAAAGGATTTATTGATATTTATAAGAATATTTACACAATTTCATCAGACACAAAAATTGTTTCCAAAATTCTCGAAATTCACATATTCCCTGAGATTTTAAGATTTGCTGAAAAATCAGGATATAAAATAGTATTGGCTGAACAACAAAATTATTACCCTGACCTAACATTTGTTCACAAAGATGATGACAATATCAAATTTGCACTTGATCTAAAAACAACATTTCGTAGAAACAATAAATCGGCTGGATTTACTCTTGGCAGTCACGGTGCTTATTTCAAAGAAAGAGACAAAAAGAAGAATATTCAATTTCCATACAACCAATATACTGGGCATTATTGCTTAGGTATTATTTATACACGAATAAATTTTGAAGATGACTTATCTGAAACTGAAATTTATCAAGTAAATGAAATAAAAGAACAATATGGGAATGTTCAAGACCCTATTGGAGAAAGACAAGTAACAAAAATTGATAATCTTAAATCCATCACATCCGTAATTAAAGACTTTGATTTTTTTGTTGCACCAAAATGGAAAATAGCAAGCGACAGTCAAGGTTCAGGAAATACTGCAAATATTGGTTCAATTAAAGACATTGCGGATTTAAAGACAGGAAATGGAGTTTTCAGTAAATTGGGAGAAAAATGGTTTGATGAATATTGGGTGAATTATGGAAATGCTACAATATTGAAAGATGGTAAAACAATCAAGATTACAAATATTTGGGATTTTCTTGAATTCAAAGGAAGAACAGACTTGATAGATAAAGTAATAG